>MDSW01167903.1_pt1 | contig 11581 bp, 12 predicted proteins | sample 811171 | NCBI WGS metagenome assembly MDSW01 (sample SAMN05326641, study PRJNA326480) | marine metagenome | isolation source: seawater | place: Atlantic Ocean: North West | collected 2012
AGTACAGATACCTGAAGGCCAATGATTATGTTGAACTTTGGAGACCTGACGCAGCGGACGGTTTCAAGAGTAATCCACCAAATTCCGTAATCTCTTGGATGATTGGAGATACTCCATATCAAGCGAAAGTTAATATAGTGAATTCCGCAATAACGGATGATGGTGATGCAATTTTTTATGAACTCAGTTTGAAAGAAGGTATCAAAATTCCTACGAAAATATTTCACGTTTCCCTTTTTGTGGGAGGTGTTTGTGGGGGAAACGGGAAGGGTGGAGGAAAAGACGTGGGTGTTCTCATTCGCTGCAAGTAAATTGTGCCGTAAGGTCGTGCAGTGGTAGGACTTGAAATATTTTTCATTTTTGAAGATTAAGTATCTGTAATTTTAACGACAGAAATATAGTAATAACAATCAACAACAATGGAGTTACAGAAATGGAAAATGCAGCTTTAGACCGAAATACCAGAGCTATTTATCAAGGTTCGCTGAGCAGAGATTTAGCATCAACTACTGCGATAGGTATATTTTCAAATTTAGTTACACTTTACCTTATATGCACGACCGAAGTACCTCAGTTGGCTATATCTGTTGTCATAATTTCTACATTTTTGTTTACTTTCTTATCTGGCATGAACACCATGGATCAATTTAAGGCTTGGATAGCGGATATGGACGAACAAGATGCTAACAGCCATTCTGGAAAACTTGGCAAAGAAGCTCCATTTACCTTGTGGAAAACTGTTTATAGCCTAACCTTTTTAGCTATAGCTGTTACCCAGCTAATCGAAGTTTGGACCTAGATTGAAATTTGGCAAAGGTGGGACAAGGTCCCACCTTTAAAATCAAAAAATTAGAGAAATTTAGCAATTACAGATATCAAAAGCTGAACCGTTCAACTTATTTTGTTTCGGTAAAGCTTCTTTTCCTGCGGATAAAAATAAATGACTTCACGCAGATGGTTAAATATAGTGCACCGGTTAGGCTCATAAATAATTTAGAAACATTTGCCCAGAGGCTGGTACTTAGATTTACGCCTGAAACTAAACTGGGGATTACGCTGAGCCCCGCCAAAAATATTAATAGACCAATCACCACGTTAATGTGCATTACTAGTTTTTGTTTGGATGGCGCCCAAACTGCAATTAAACCCAAAATTAGAATAGGGAGGCCAAACATTGCTGGAATGTAGGATGTAAGAGAGTCACTGCCACTAATAAGTGATATCAAAACTGCAAAAACGACTAAAATAACTCCGTAAATTACAGAAACTCTAGCCGAGTTCAAACCAAATACCTCGAATTCATTTTCAGACATTTTTAGCTTCCTTACAGTTAAATTAAGAAATGTTGTGATCAGTTTACGTAGTGCGGCAGACTTATTGCATTTTTAAGCAAATTAAAGGTCTAGTTTTTATTTTTAGGGTTTTTTACATTTAGCAGCCAGCGCAGCTGCGTATTTGGGAGTGGTGAAGGATTGATAAAGTTGTCCTGTTTTTAAATTAAAGACGAAAGCCATGTTTCCTTCATTGAAAAGTAGCCCACTTTCATAACCATAGAAATCAACATTAAAATTCATTGGGTGTGTACCTGAAAATTTTATAACTCCAACATCTGAAGTTGTGGCTTCCCGTTCAATATTCATGGTGAAACGATTAAAATTTGAGTAATTATGCACTTTTTCGTCATCAGCCCCTGCAAAATTTTGAATTAGACAGTAAAAAGTATCGGTTAAGGCATGAGCTTGCGTGGCTGAGATCAAAAGAAAAGTTGTTAATAGTATACGCACGGGATTCCTCACTTTTCATTTTAAATAATTATCAAGATTTAAAATTTTGTGAAGGCACAATTGATGTTGAATGAATTTTTTAATTTTTATTGTCATTAAGTATTCTGTTATAACGGTCCATGCTGATATTCGATCCACATGCTATCAGACCTACTCGTTTTCTAAATACAAGATCTTTAGCTGGTCCAACCAAAGCGGCAAGAGCTGCGGCACAGGCTGGCTCTGCGGTGATTTTTAAAACATCCTGATAAGTCAACATACTCTTGCGAAGCGCTTCATCCTCTACCCGCACGATTTGATCCACTTGCTGGCTTACAATTTCATATGAATAGGGCATTGATAGTGGCGAACCGAGACTATCGGCAATTGTAGTAACCTGATCCAATTTGACTGGTTGGCCAACCTTTAGGCTCTGAAACATACTGTCTGCACCAAAAGGCTCGACACCGATTACAATTGCCTCTGGCTTAATTAATTTAATTGCAGTTGCCATGCCGCTGATCAAACCACCTCCACCAACGGGAATTATAAATACATCAATGTCTGGATGTGCGGTAACAAATTCCACTCCACAGGTTGCACTTCCAAGCGTCATGTGGCGACCCTCGAACGGATGCATTATAGTTCTATCCTCATCAGTGCTAAAGGTTTCCATTGCAGAGAAAGCATGTGCAATATCGCTGCATAATATTATTTCAGCTCCTAAAGCATGGCATCCATTTATTCTTATAGGGTCTGTAGCTTTTGGCATTGCTATCTTAGCAGAAACACCAGCTTTCTTAGCGGCCCAAGCAACCGCTAATGCATGATTGCCACCACTGGCTGCAATTACTCCCTTTGATTTTTCGTAACTAGACATCCCGTGAATGCCTAAATATGCACCTCGCGCTTTGAACGACCCTGCTTGTTGGAAAAGTTCCATTTTGAGCGAACCACCCATTATATCAGGCAATATTCCTTCCCATCGATCAGATTTCAGTTCGATCGTTGGCGTCTCTACTAAGACATCTTTTAAAATTTGCTGAGCATTAGAAATATCAGCGATAGTAATAGAAGTCATGGTAGCTCCCTGTGAAACAAAAAAGTTTTTCTTTCAACGCAATAAATCTACCCTCTAGGGTTGGGTCAACTCTTATCGTGACCCTAGGATAGTGACTGGAATATTGGCCACTTAATGATTGAGTTGACATCAAATGTTGATGTTGGCTGGAGTTAGGACTTCAGTAATTGCTTCAGCGCCCGAAAAATCATCTCCCAGAGCATTAGCGCCCGGAAATGCTACACATCTGATACCAGCCGCCAAAGCGGACTGCATACTTATTTCAGTATCCTCAATAGCCAAACATTCATGTGAGTTAACTTTTAGGCTGGACAGAGTTTTTTTATAAATATCCGGACTTGGTTTTGTTTTTTTTACAACAGTATCGCTGCCAATAAAGTCAAAATGATTGCGCTGTATTCTGTTGCCCAAAGCAAAAAAAATCGACTTAATGTTTGCTTCTGAAGTTGTGGTAGCGAACCCGAGTAACATTTTTTTTGAACGCGCGTATTGGATTAAGGTTTCCACACCAGGTCGAGGTTCAACATTTTGTTCTTTCAAACATTTATTATAAATCTCTGTCTTTCGTTGATGAAGATATTTGGCATCTACAGAGATCCCTTGGTTGGTTGCGTAATTTTTAATTCTGTTTCTACCACCAGATTGGCTCAATAATTTTTGGTATAATTTACTGTCCCAATACCAATTCAGGTTAGCTTCTTTAAACGCTTGATTAAACGACTGCCTCTGTAAATCTGAAGTTTCAACAAGTGTACCAATAGATCCAAATATAATTGCTCGGATGTTCATTTTAGAACCTTTGATTTGAGTTTTTACATCTACAATAAACAAACACTACTGCATCTTCTCTCGTACTTCACTGTAAACAGTGCGGTAAAATCGCTATCGCACAACTGCGTTTCGTATAAACTTAATTTCCACGGTAAAAATTTTTTCAACCCATCATTTTAACAATTATAATGGTAACCAATGTATACAAAGCGATACCACCACCTATTAAAAATGTTGCCCAGTTTTTACTAACCGTAGCCGTTGCAATTGATTTCATTTGGTACATTAAATCTGGCCAGGTATAAGAAACAAAATCACCTTGAGTGAACACTGCTTTAATCTGTCCCTCACTGTCGACAACTGGCAGACGCCGAAAGCGTTCATTTGACATAATTCTCAACCAGTCAATTAAGTCGTCAGTTTCCTGAGCCAAACGTGGGTTTGGCGTCATTATTTTTTCAACCGCTGTTTTCTTTGCGTTTAGTTCTTTTCCAACTATTTTATTCATTACGTCTCGCTCAGTCACAATACCGATGACTTTACTATCATCATCTATCACAATAACTGCTCCGTAACTTTTTTCAGACATCATCACTACTGCGTCAAATACGCAGTCATTTGCCTTACAGGTCAAAGGTTGCTGCTTCAGTCGGTACTCTGGTCGGTCCATGAGACGATTACCTGGACGGTTGGCTTGTTCCGGCATAAGTCTTTTCCTTGTTCGAAGATGATCAGATTAAATAGAGCTTCATTTGAGGAGTTCAAGCAATAGTTTTTAACGATTTAATTGGCCGAGTTACAAAACTTTAAATAGTTCGCAGTATTTTTTTTAGGAGTTCGTAACTAAACAGTATCCCGCGACTGCAGAAGTGACCCAACGTCACATAATCAACTAAACTACTTTTAAGTTATTTGTTGCAGCTTATTTTTACTTTTTTTTAATTAAAAAATAATTTCAGTTTTTTTTAAGCAGAAAAGCAATTTAGACAAAATAAACTGTCTAAATGATGAAATACTATTTCCAGGTGTTGTTTTTGATTACTAAACTATAAATTTTATGCGTTTGATTTAGACCAAAATAAGATTTTTTAAAAATGTTATTTGTTTAAGTATCTGTTTATAAATGTTAAATTTTCCTAGATTAAAATAGTTTATGTATGAAATGTGGTGAGGAACGGACAACAAATTTACGAATTGATGCTGTGGCATAATTTGTTATCCACAATATACACTGGAAAGTGGCAATTATTTTTTACGTCAATACAAAAAAAGTCATTAGAAAATTAGGCTCATTTTTCAAAAATTAAGTTTAATCAATAAGTCTATAAAAAATAATGTATGTAAATCTGATGTAAACTTCATGTTTAAGCTTTTTCGTAGTTTAGTATTGAAATTTCAGTTTCTTGAAAATAAAAAGTCGAAATAGGCAACGTTATTTCACGTTGTTCGCGAGGCTGAATAAAATCGGCCGACATTTTTGGAGGAAAGAAAATGAAACAGATCTTTGGTCGATTTAAACTAATGGCGGCATCAGCTGCATTAGTTGCGGCGCCATCTTTGGCATCCGCGAGCGCTAACCTAGAGTCTGATGATTTCGTCGGAATTTCATTCTGGTTGATATCAATGGCTTTGGTTGCCGCTACCGCATTCTTCTTTTTAGAAACCCAGCGGGTTGAAGGTAAATGGAAGACTTCTTTAACCGTTTCAGGTCTTGTGACACTCGTAGCAGCAGTTCATTACTTCTACATGCGTGATGTCTGGGTTGAAACAGGTGCAACACCATTAGTTTATCGTTATATCGATTGGTTAATCACAGTGCCACTGTTGATGGTGGAGTTCTATCTTATACTTCGCGCTATCACAGCAGTATCTGGCGGCGTGTTCTGGCGTCTGATGGTCGGCACAGTGGTAATGCTGGCAGCGGGCTATATGGGCGAAGCAGGCTATATCAATCCGATGTTAGGTTTTGTTGTCGGTATAGTTGGATGGGCTTATATTTTATATGAGATCTTCTTTGGTGAAGCCGGGCAGGTCGCATCGGAAAAAGCTCCAGCTTCTGTACAGTCAGCCTTTTCAACTATGCGTTGGATTGTGACAATTGGATGGGCAATTTATCCACTTGGCTACTTCATGGGTTACTTCACTGGAATGGGTGTAGAGGCTTCAGCCAATGCGTTGAACATTATCTACAACCTAGCAGATGTGCTAAACAAAATCGCGTTTGGTGTGATCATCTGGAATGTTGCAGTGACAGAGTCTGACAAGTAAAAACATTTATTTGTTGAGGTGGGTGAATCCCACCTCAACTATTTTTAACGAGCAATGCACTTCCTAAGAGGAAGGTTTAGACTATGCCCAGCAAATTTAAGCTCGTTGGAGTTGATGCTCGAGGCGATTATAAGATATCAGCTTGGCAATCTGAAATTTCTGATCAAATTTATAAATTCATTCTGGATAGATTGCCAAAAAACGAGACCATTCTAGCGAAAAGTGCTCAACATCATTTTGCATTGCAGGGAAAAATGTTGCGGGCAAAAATGGCGCTTCATGCTGCTAGCACCCTTAAAATAGATGCTACTTCCGCAATGCATTGGGCGGTCGCTGTAGAGGTCCTCCACAATGCATCATTGATACATGATGACGTGTGTGATGATGATCAATATCGGCGCGGACGTCGATCTGTGTGGTCAAAATATGGACGAAATATTGCTTTGACTCTCGGTGACTGGTTAGTAGCTTTAGCTTTTGAGTTGGCAGCAGAAGCTGGTCAGAGATCACAAACGCCATTATTAGTTAAAATTTTGGCTCAACACATGGCCACGACAACAGCTGGAGAAGCCGCTGAGTTTGCATTAAATCTACCTCCTGACTGGGAGGAATATGTCGGAATTGCCGCTGATAAAACAGCCCCGCTACTAACAGCTCCCTTAGAGGGTATTGCCGCAATGGCGCTTCAGATGAATTCTACATCAGGTATTGAGGTTTATTTCCGAAGTCTAGGAACTGCATATCAGATAGCGAACGATATTATGAATTTTCGGCAATTGGACACTACTGAAAATCAAGGTTCTGATCTTACTCGCCGGGCGCCAAATGCTATTGTAGTTTTATATCGCCAGGGTTTAACAGGTAAGTCTGCTGCTGCATTTGACGAATGGTACATATCTGGTTCTACCAGTAACATCCAAAAATATCATGAAGATATTTTAAAGTCAGAAGCAACAGTACAAAGTGCTTACAAAATGCAAGAGATTCTTAAGAAATCAGATAGTTTAGTGACTACATTGCCAACCGGGTTTTTAGAGGCAATTTACCCCGTACGTGCGCTCCTGGAGGAGGTATGCATGAAATCTATAGCACCGGTTAACTGCTGATTATTTAGGTAAAAGATTTGGAATACAAAGTTAAAGATGCCTTCTTTGAAAAATAATAAAACTGTTAAAAGTCTTGGGCCTGTCCTGGTGATTGGAGCTGGATTTGGGGGAATAGCAGCAGCATTGCGTATGCGCGCCAAGGGATTTGACGTCACCTTAGTGGATCGCTTGCAAGCCATTGGTGGACGTGCACAGGTTTTTGAGAAAGGTGGTTTTCGGCATGATGCCGGTCCAACTGTGATTACTGCGCCATTTTTATTTGATGAATTATTTGAACTTTTTGATAAAAACCGCAGTGATTTTGTTGAGTTCCGATCTCTAGACCCATGGTATCGTTTTTATTTTCATGGTGGACAGCAATTTGATTACAGGCGCTCCATTGAAGATACAAATGACCAGATAAAAAAATTTGATCCTGCGGATGTGAAAGGTTATCAACGCTTACTGGCGACTTCAAAAGCTATATATGAGATTGGCTTTGAAAAACTTGCGGATCGCCCATTTAACAAAATCCGAACGATGTTTGCCCAAATACCCAGCTTACTACGCTTAAAAAGCTATTATTCAGTTGCTGGGATCGTAAACCGGCACTTACGGCATCCCTTATTAAGACAGGCGTTCTCAATTCACCCTTTACTTGTTGGGGGTAACCCATTCACGACAACCTCAATTTATGCGTTAATTCATTATTTAGAACGTCGTTGGGGTGTCTATTTTTGTATGGGAGGGACTGGCAAGCTTGTAAAGGCTTTGCACTCATTATTGGTACACGCAGGAGTTAAAGTAGAGTTAGGCGTAGATATAAAAGAAATTACTTTAGAGCAAGGTCGCGCAACAGGCGCAATAGCTCAAGACGGGCGTGTATTTCCCGCTGAACGTGTCATCTGTAATGGTGATCCACCAACAGTTTATGCTCAAATGTTACCTGGGGATGGACATCGACGCAAAAGATTGGCTTCTGATAAATTTACGCATTATTCGATGGGCTTATATGTTTTGTTTTTTGGTACTAAACAAAAATATCCGGATGTAGCGCATCACACAATTTGGATGGGGCCTCGCTACAAAGAATTACTTTCTGATATTTTTGATAAAAAAATTCTTGCTGATGACTTTTCTTTATACGTTCATCGTCCAACTGCCACTGATCCTAGCTTTGCGCCAGATGGTTGTGATAGTTTTTATGTCCTTTGCCCGGTACCAAATTTACGGGGTAAGGTAGATTGGAGTAAAAGTGCTCCTGAACTTCGAAATAGAATCGTAAAGGCATTGTCTGAAACTATAATGCCAAATTTAACTTCTACGATAACTGATGATTTTTGGATGACTCCCGAAGATTTTAAAAATGACTATCGTTCAATGTATGGTGCTGGGTTTTCAATAGCACCAATTTTTACACAATCTGCATGGTTTCGCTATCACAACCGTGACCCGCATATTCCAAATCTTTATTTCTCTGCTGCGGGTTCTCATCCGGGTGCTGGTATGCCAGGTGTATTATGTTCTGCAAAAGTGGTTGAAGCTTTGATTGATAAAGAATTGATGGAGTAAATAACCCATGTACTCGGTTCTGAAGTGATGAATTCTAATGAAAGCCTCACTGCGGAGCACTCCCTCGCTCAAAATGGCAAAAGTTTTCATTGGGCTAGGCGCTTTCTTGGTGCCCAAGCTGGAAGGGATGCAGCACAGCTTTATAGTTATTGTCGTATTTTAGATGACATGGCTGATGGTGATATAATTAATGGACCCAAGAGATTAAAGAATGTTAGAAATGGATTAATTAATTCTACGACTACAGGCGACCCATTATTGCCTGACTTACATGCTTTTATTCTGTCAAAGGATATAAGTTGTGAGATCGTTCTGGCGCTTATCGACGGCCTTCTCCAAGATCAAACTAAGGTTGCTCTGTCTAGTGAGCGCTCATTGTTACGCTACGGTTATCGGGTAGCTGGAACAGTTGGATTGATGATGAGTACAGTTCTCGGTTGTTACGATAGCAAAGCTTTAAAACATGCTGTAGATTTAGGAATTGCCATGCAATTGACTAATATAGCGCGCGATGTATTGGAAGATGCACAAATGGGCCGACGATATCTTCCGAGTGAGTGGGTTGAAGATATGACTGCAGATCAGATTATTGAACTAGCTCACGCTGGTCCCTCAACTGACAGAGATTTAATATCTGGCGCAGTGGCACGACTGTTGGGGTTGGCGGAAATGTATTATGTCAGTGGAATGCAAGGCTTGGTTTATTTACCTTTGAGGGCACATTTAGCTATTGCTGTTGCGGCCCAAGTATACCGAAAAATTGGATTGCAAATTGTTGCAAAAGGCTACTGTTGGTACAAAAAAAGGGAGTTTACTAGCAATTCTACAAAGCTAGCCTGTACTTTTATTTCCTTAAAAAGTTTGCCATTGCGTTTTAGAAAATACCCTACTCACAAAAGAGAACTGCATATTGCGCTCTCGGGTTTGCCCCATGTCGAATGAACCCACAAGCTCTTTAACAAAGATCCCTGTTGCTATTATCGGTGATGGATGTGCTGGGCTTTCTCTTGCTGCGAAAGCAGCATCTTTGCCAGAGCATGAAATGCATGTATTTTCGCCTCAAGCTAATGCCCCTAATAATGATCATGTTTGGGGTTATTGGCAAATGGATTGGCTGCAAGATATCAAACAACTTGCTGACAAAACTTGGGATAAATGGATAATAGAAACTGCAAAAGACAAAATAGAAATGAAAGCGAGTAAACACCCATATCAGGCAATAACTCGTAAAAAATGGCTAACCCACTGTCGGTCAAAGGCTAAAAAAAATGGTGCTGTCTTTAACAGTGATATGTCTTTAATTGATCACTATCCCGCAGATCTTATCTTTGATAGCAGGCCGCCAAAGTCGAATGCAAATATGATGGTGCAGCATTTTATTGGTTGGGAGGTGCAGGCGAAAGCAGGTAGTTTTGACGATAGTAAGGCGATATTAATGGATTTTCGTTGTGATCAATCCCGTGGAATGCATTTTATATATTGTTTACCTTTTTCTGACAAAAATGCTTTAGTGGAATCTACAATTTTCTCACCAACTATTGAAGAAGATGATTTTTATGAAACTGCAATCTCAACTTGGTTATCTGATTGTGCAGGGATCAGCCTGTTTAAAGTTTTACGGCGTGAGCAGGGGGCCATACCACTTGGTCTGATGCGTAGGCATGATGAAAAATTTAATGGGCTTGGTGGCAATTGTGATGCTATCAGACCTTCAAGTGGTTATGCATTTAGTTTTATTCAAAAACAAATTCTCAAGGCGATAAATAGTGTTAAGGACGGTAAAAAGTTAATTTTTGTTTCTCCACATAAAAAAATTGATTTATGGATGGACCGAGTATTTCTATCGGTACTTCGACATCAACCTTACTATGCGCCAAAGATTTTTTCTGCTTTAGCAAATAGCTTAACTGGAGACGAATTTGCCAAATTTCTTAGTGGTGAAGCAAACCTAAAAATGCGCTTAAAAGTAATTTTCGCTATGCCTTTAAAACCGTTTATTATTGCGCTTTTCCGCTTGGAGGGCCCTGCTTAGTGCCCGAATTTTTTTTTTCAAATGAATCATTATTTTTAGGCTTTGATCCAGTTTCTTTTATTGCTTTGACCGCGATAGTATTTATTGGATTGCCACACGGTGCATTTGATGGGGCCGTAGGGCTTGCGCTTGGTTATGGGAAAAGATTTAAATCCATGCTAGCGTTTATCTTAATCTATATTTTTATAGCCGCGGCAGTGGTTATTTTTTGGATAAACTTTCCAAATGCTGCTCTTTTAATATTTCTGGCAATCAGTATTTGGCACTTTGGAATTGGAGACAGCCAGCAGGGTGAAAAGACTCAACGGATTATTCAGGCATTGGCACATGGTGGGTTAGTGGTGATTGGAATAAGTGTAATGCATAGCGCAGAAGTTGATAAAATATTCTCTCAGTTGATTAACGGTAGTACGTTGCTGTTGTGGCATTTTATCAATGTTAGTGCCATTGGTCTTATGTTGGTGCTGGCTGTGTACTTTTTTTTAGCATGGAAAAAAACTGAACTTCGTCGCGGACTTGCCGAGTTAGTTAGCCTTGGCGTGATATATTATATTTTGCCTCCCTTGGCTGGATTTGCATTTTATTTTTGTGCTGTTCATTCTGTTCGTCACCTTCGTTATACTTGGAGCAGGCTTCGGACCCTTTCTTACTCACCGAGACTTCTAATCCAACTTGCTCTATTTTTTACTGTTGTTAGTTGGATAGCTGCCATGATGGCGTTTTTACTAATGCCATCAGCAGATTTTATAATGGGTTCAATTTTGCAGATAGTTTTTATTGGGCTCGCTGCACTTACCGTCCCGCATATGCTTTTAGTAGATGGATTATTTCGACGGGCCCAATAAACTGATTAAACTAAAAGCAGTGCTTCCTCCTTTATCTTTCTGAAGGAATTGACACTTTTTGGTTAATTTAGTTGCCTTTAACTTTTAAAAAATTACTTTTGAGTCCAAGAAACAAGGCCTCCCCCATAAAATAAGTTTGTTTTGTAAATGCCTGTAGCAAGAAC
>MDSW01168450.1_pt1 | contig 11581 bp, 14 predicted proteins | sample 811171 | NCBI WGS metagenome assembly MDSW01 (sample SAMN05326641, study PRJNA326480) | marine metagenome | isolation source: seawater | place: Atlantic Ocean: North West | collected 2012
GCTCTATGTGCAATCATTAAAAGAGTTCCACCTGGGGTTTCATAAATACCTCTGGATTTTATTCCGATAAATCTATTCTCAACTAAATCAACTCTTCCAATTCCATTTTTACCAGCAACTGCATTTAATTTTTCGAGAAGCTTACTTGGCGAAAATTTTTTGTTGTTTATAGAAACTGGATCACCTTTTTTAAATCCTATAGTCACATAACATATTTTATTTGGAGCTTTTTCTGGAGATATTGTTCTTTGAAAAATATATTCAGGAGCTTGTTTTTTAGGATCTTCCAAAAGTTTTCCCTCAGTTGAAGTATGGTAAAGATTATCATCCACTGAAAAAGGTGGTGCACCCTTTTTATCTTTTGGTATTGGTATATTATATTTTTTTGCATACTTAATTAAATCTGTTCTAGACTTTAGTTTCCAAATTCTCCATGGAGCAATAACTTTTATTTTTGGTCCAAAGTAATAGTATCCAAGCTCAAATCTAATTTGGTCATTTCCCTTTCCTGTTGCACCATGTGAAACTGCAAATGCTTTGAATTTTTTTGCAATAGCAATTTGTCTTTTTGCAATTAAAGGTCTAGCTATAGAAGTTCCCAGCAAGTAAGTTCCCTCATATAAAGCATGTCCTCTAATCATAGGATAAACATAATCTCTAACAAAAGTATTTTTTAAATCTTCAATAATAATATTTTTAACCCCCAGTCTTTTTGCATTCTTAATAATTTTATTTCTATCCATTTCCTGACCTATATTTGCGGTGTAAGCGATTACTTCAGAATTATAATTTTCCTGAAGCCATTTAAGAATAATAGAAGTATCTAGCCCCCCAGAGTAAGCTAAAATAATTTTATTTTTTTTTTTAGTTTTTTTTTTAGTTTTAGGCACAACTTTTTCTTGCGGCATTATAAGCCTTTGTAAAGCCCATCATTGAATATAGATCTTTTGTTTGACTACCACTTTTTGCTTTTGCAGTTATAGATAGTTTGGATGCTTTTTTCATTGTTTTAATTAAATTATATTCCTCTTCGCCATCAAGTAACCATGCAAAATTACCTTGTGAAAAAAATGAAAATTCATTTTTCCCAGTTTTTGCCGATACAGAAGCAGATTTATATTCATGGCCGCTTGTAACACTTATTTCATTTTTTATATTTTCAGATTTTCTAAAAGTTACAAATAACCTTGATTGTTTTCTTTTAAAATTTTTTGGAGCTCTTTCCAAAGGCACGGTTTGAGCAAAGCAAACTTTTCCTTTGCCATCATTATAAACAAAAGTTTCCCAGCTTTTATATTTTCCAACACTTTTAGGATCTTGAGCAAATACTAGCGAAGATAAAAATCCAAAAAAAAGAATGGAAATAAATAATATTTTTTTTATCATTTTTCTATTTTGATTGATCCATGCAATCTATACATATTTATTATCTTTTCAATAGTTCTTTAACTAAGGAGCAGGATTGGGAATATTTTCATGGATTAAGTTTATTTCATCTATAATCTTTTGGTTAAGAGAAATGTTAATGCTATCAATGTTTTCTTTTAGTTGCCCCATTGTTGTTGCACCTATTATATTACTTGTTACAAAGTCTCTTGAATTCACAAAAGCTTGGGATAATTGAGTTAAAGAAATTTTATGTTTTTTTGCAATATTAAAATACTCATCAACAGCCTTATAAGTTCTACCGTTGTGATATCTTGGATAATTATCATAAAATAAATCCATTCTAGAATTTTTTGGCATTTGATTGTTTCTGTATTTCCCCGTCAAATAACCGGCTGCCAAAGGTGAGTAGGCTAACAATCCAGCTTTCTCTCTTATGGAAACCTCAGACATGCCTATCTCATAACTTCTATTTACAAGGTTGTATGGATTTTGTACTGAAACAATTCTTGGTAGTTTTTGTTCTTCAGCAATATGAAGAAATTTTGAAAATCCCCACGGTGTCTCATTTGATAAGCCAATGTACCTAATTTTACCTTGATCAATAAATTTTTTAAAAGTTTTTAAAATGCTATCAAATTTATTCCATTTTTTTTCATTTTCTTCGTGTTCGTAATCTAATTCTCCAAAGTAATTTGTATTTCTTTCTGGCCAATGTAGTTGGTATAAATCTATATAATCTGTTTTTAATCTTTTAAGACTACTATTTAGAGCATCTTCGATACTTTTGGGTGAAAATTGTTCTCCTCCACCTCTAATCCATTTAAGTCCTGGCCCAGCTATTTTACTTGCTAAAATAATTTTTTTTCTATTTTTTCTTTTCAGAAACCAATTACCAATTATTTCTTCTGTCTTTCCGTACGTTTTTTCTTTTGGTGGAATGGCATAAAGTTCAGCAGTATCAAAAAAATTTATTCCATTTTCTACAGCATAGTCCATTTGTTCAAAACCTTCCTCCTGGGTGTTTTGTTCCCCATAAGTCATGGTTCCTAAACAAATAAGGCTTACATCTAGACTTGTATTTCCCAATTTTTTAAATTTCATAAAAATATAATATTTTTAGGGGATATATGTACCATTGAAAACATAAAAAAAATGATTATATTTTAAGTATGGAATTTAATAGACAAAATACCAAAGTAAAATCGTCTATAGCCGATACCCATGTAATTGATCAGGGTCTTAGAAGCTATATGCTTAAAGTTTATAACTACATGGCCTCAGGTGTTTTTCTTACCGGCGTTGTTTCATTGTTATTATTTAGATTATCCGGAGGTTATGATATTCAAATAACATCTTCTGGAATTACAGGACTGACTGGCATTGGCCAGGCTCTATTTGCATCTCCATTGATGTGGGTTGTAATGTTAGCTCCATTAGGAATAGTTTTGTATATGAGCTTTGGAATTAGAAAAATGAGTGCAGCTAAAGCACAAACAACTTTTTGGATTTTTGCAGCACTTATGGGCGCTTCTTTAGCATCAATATTTTTAGTTTATACAGGAGCAAGTATAACTCGTGTATTTTTCATCACAGCAGGCACATTCGGTGCAATGAGCATCTATGGTTACACCACCAAAAGAGATCTGACTAAATTTGGTTCTTTTTTAATAATGGGATTAATAGGAATTATAATTGCATCTATTGTAAATATTTTTATGAAATCTAGCATGATGTATTTTGTAATTTCAGTTTTGGGCGTTTTAATTTTTGTAGGCCTTACAGCTTATGACACTCAAAAAATTAAAAATATGTATTTAGCAAGCGATGATAGTGAAATTTCAGGAAAAAAAGCTGTGATGGGCGCATTAACTCTTTATTTAGATTTCATTAATTTATTTATAATGCTTTTAAGACTATTTGGTCAAAGAAGGTAATTTTTTTATCTAACTAATTTTAATTTTGTCCACTCAATTTTGTTAATTAGACTGTCTAAATTTTCTGATTTTTTGATTACTTTTCCATTTTTATCTAAAACGTAAAACCTATCAACTTTATTACTCGGACTAAGATTTTTTGATATTCTATAAATAGGATTTTCAGATGCTCTCTGATAAATATCAAATGTTATTTCTTTCTTGTTTATTGAAAGTCCATAATCCTTCCAATCACCAGCAGAAACTTTTCGAGCATATAAATTAAGTATAGATTTGAGCTCTTTTTTTACAAAAAATTTCTCCTTTTTGTTAAATCTATTATTAATTATTAATTTTAGTTTACCCTTCATTTTTCCTATATTTTTTGATTAGTGGTATTTGAAAAGCTGTAAATATAAAAGTCAATGGCAAAATTCCCCAAACTTTAAAATTTACCCATATTTCCTCAGCTTGTGTTCTCCAAACAATCTCATTTATTATAGCTAAAAAAATAAAGAAAGCTGACCATCTATAAGTAAGTTTACTCCAAGCAATTTCTTCTAATTTAAGTGAGTCTTTAAAAAAGATTTTAAGAAGATTTTTATTTAACAATAATTTACTCCCTACTAATACAACTGCAAAAATAATATTAATCACAGTTGGTTTTAAATATATAAATATTGGATTTTTAAAAAAAATAGTTAATCCCCCAAATACACATATAAGAACACATCCTATCAGGGGAACGTATGGTATTTTTTTTTCTAAAACATAAAGCACCACAACAGCTATTAATGTTGCGACAACTAGTGCCGGAATTGCTTCTATCAAGTTCTTATCGTTTTTGTAATATAACGTAAAGAAAATTAGTAGCGGTCCAAAATCAGCAATAAATTTAACAAAAGATTTGTTCACAGGTAAAAGCTACCATAAAAAATTTTTAATTTAAATTTTTTTATTGATTTTATAACAAATGTTACTATCTTTAATAATATATGGATTCAAAAAAAGCTAAGTTTTCAATCGGGGATATAGTAAAACATCGTCATTTTAATTTCCGGGGTGTAATTTATGATGTGGATTTTGAATTCAATAACTCAGAGGAATGGTATCAATCTATTCCTAAAGATGTTCGTCCAAAAAAAGATCAGCCTTTTTATCATTTGCTAGCAGAGAACAATGAAATTACATATGAGGCATATGTTTCTGAACAAAATCTAATTATTGACAACTCGAAGGAACCAATAAGACATCCGCTAGTTAACGAAGTTTTTTCGGGTAAAAGAGGTTCTGTTTATTATAAACCATCCAATTAGCGGTTTTTTAATAATCTGCCACAAATTTAACAAATTTCATACAAAACTCCGGCTAAAATTAACAATAGCTTATTAGAGTTAGTGTCTAGTTGGAAATTTACTTATACTTCCTTTATCTCCCTCTCAATTTTCAACTAGACCAAACAAAATATCCCATTCAAAGTTCAATCAAAATCAGTTAAATGAGAATATGATTAAATTTTTAAATCCTAGTTATGTATTTTATTTAACTGGCAAAATTCTTAATTTTGTAAAAATTTTTATTATACCAATAACAATTATTGGAATAGCTTTTTCATTATTTGTTTCACCAAAAGACTATGTTCAAGGAGATTCTGTTAGAATCATGTATGTGCATGTGCCATCCGCATGGATAGCCCTGTCTTGTTTTGCCTTAATAAGTTTTTTTTGTATTCTTAATTTTATTTTTAAAATTAAAAACTTAAGTTTAATTTATAAAAGTCTAGCCCCAATTGGATTAACTTTTAATTTTATAGCTATTTTTACTGGTTCATTTTGGGGACAACCAACTTGGGGAACCTGGTGGGCCTGGGATGCAAGACTAACTTCGATGCTAATTTTAATGTTTTTTTATATAATTTTCATATTTTCTTATAAGTTTATATTGAACCCCGAAAAATCTTCTAAGGTTTGTACTGCAATTTCGATATTGGGTTTAATAAACCTTGTAATAATAAAATACTCCGTAAGTTGGTGGTCTACACTACACCAGCCTTCAAGTATTAATTTGATTGGTGAAACAACAGTGCATTTTTCTATGTTAATACCACTGGCAATTATGTTATTTGTATTTTTACTGTATACTGCGTTAATTTTTCTAATGAAATATAGGATAGAAACAATTAGAGTAAAAAAGAAGGGATTAAAAAAATTATGAATTTAGAAGTTTTTCTTATGAATGGTCACGGAATTTATGTATGGCCATCTTTCTTTTTAACTTTCTTTGTCTGTTTATTTTTGTTTTTAAAGACAAGAAAAACTCTAAAAAAGCTTGAAAAAGATTTTATAAAAGAAACTCAGAGTCTTTCACAAGAACAATTTGAAAATCTTAAAAAGCAAAAAGTCGCGAAGGAAATTTTAGTTTCACATTCAAGAACCTAATTTAGCATTTTTGAAATGCTTTATATTAAGACAAAAAATAGATTATCGATAATAATAGCAATATCTATCATAAGCATTGTAATCATAAGTTTTATTTTCAAAGTTTTGGAAGATAATGTTTTATATTTTTATTCTCCCTCAGATATAGATGAAAATAATGAAATCATTCTTAGTAGCAATATTAGGATAGGTGGTATGGTTAAAAAAGGATCAATTAAAACAAGCGCAAACGAAATAAAATTTATTGTAACAGATTATAAAAATGAAATTATTGTAAGTTACAAGGGCACAGTCCCAGCTCTTTTTGCTGAAGGAAAAGGAGTTGTTGCCGAGGGAAAATTGCAGGATAAAAAGTTTTTCTTAGCAAACAGAATTTTAGCTAAACATGATGAAAACTATATGCCCCCAGAAATTAAAGAAAGCTTAAAACAAAATGCTAAGTAATCTTGGTATCATTTTTTCTATTACAGCACTTATAGCATCCATATTATTAATTTACTTTTCTATTGGCGAATTAGAAATTTCAAATAACCAAATTTCTAAAAAGATATTTAAGCTTTCATTAATTCAATTAATTTTTTCTGTATTAAGTTTTTTAATTTTGCTATCTGGTTATATTTTGTCAGATTTTTCTATGATAAACGTTTATGAAAATTCACATACCACTAAACCATTATTTTATAAGGTTTCAGGAACGTGGGGAAATCATGAAGGTAGTTTATTGCTATGGACAAATATACTTGTAATATTTTCTTTTTTGTTTTTATTTTTGAATCAAAATAAAAATAAAAATTTTAAAATTTTCACATTAATTTTTCAAAATTTTATAATCATAGTGTTTTTTATTTTTTTATTAACAAATTCAAATCCATTTTCTCGAATATTTCCAATTCCAAATGAGGGAATGGGTTTAAACCCAATTTTGCAAGATCCAGCTTTAGCAATTCATCCTCCATTACTTTATATTGGTTTTGTAGGATCTTCGATTTATTTCTCAACAGCCCTAGCAGCTTTAATTTCTAAAGTTGAAGCAAGGTCTTTTGCAACATCAATTAAGCCATGGGTTTTAATTTCATGGGTTTTTCAAACAGCAGGTATACTCGTGGGATCAATCTGGGCATACTATGAATTAGGATGGGGTGGATACTGGTTTTGGGATCCAGTAGAAAATTCCTCCTTAATGCCATGGTTTCTAATGACGGCTTTGCTTCATTCTGTTTTAGTTTTAGAGAGAAGAATAGGTTTGTATTCTTGGGTAATAATTCTAAGCATTCTAACTTTTACTATGAGTGTGGTTGGAACTTTTCTTGTTAGGTCAGGAATCTTAAACTCAGTACACACATTTGCTAGTGATCCATCAAGGGGATTGTTTATTCTTACATTTTTAATTTTGATGGTATTTTCATCAATATTTATTTTTTTCAAATATGCTCCTTCGGAAAAAAAAAATTATAAAATGTTTTCGAAAGAATTTTTTATTTTAATCAATAATTGGTTTATGATTTTTTACTTATCAGTTGTACTAATTGGTACACTATATCCAGTTTTTCTTGATACTTTGACCGGAGAAAAGATATCCGTCGGACCACCTTATTATAATTTTATTTTAGCGCCATTTTTGATTCCATTGCTATTTTTGATGACCTCAGGTCCCAGACACAAATGGATTACATCAGAAATTAAAAAGATATTTAATATAATTTTATTTTTATCTATAGTTTTGTTTTTGATAGTTTTCTTTATAATAAAAGAAAATGATGTCCTGATAAACTTAATATTATTATTTGCTATATATTTGATCGTTCAAACTTTATTTGATTTTTATGAAAATTTTAAAAATAGAAAAATTAACTTTTCAAGGATAGTATCTCATTTTGGCTTTGGATCATTAATTTTTTTTATATCAATTAATCATATATTTTCTGTTGAGGACAACTTTAATATTAAACCAGGTGAAGAAAAGAATATTAGAGGTTATATTGTTAAATTTGAAAATTTAAGTACTTCGTCAACAGACAATTATAAGTCCGTTATAGGAAATTTTGAAATTTTAAATAAAGAAAAAAAAATTAAACAAAATTTAAAACCTGAGATAAGATTTTATAATCAACCCCAAACAATTACATATGAAGCATCAATAAAATCAAATTTTTTTTCAGATACATACTTAACAATGAGCAATATATCAGATACCAAAATTTTTAATATAAAGTTTCAGAACAAACCATTTATGAATTTTATATGGTTTTCAGTTATACTTATTTCTTTTGGGGGCGTATTAAGTTTTTTTGATAGAAAAAAAATAGTATGAAAAAAAAATATTTATTTATAATTTACTTTTTTCTAATATTTTTTTTTACAACATTATATTTTAGTCTTAATAATAAGAAAATTTACAATACGGAAAATATAGTTGGAAAAGAAATTAACGAAGTAGATTTAACTCTATTTAACGATGGTGTATTTAATACAAAAGAAATTAGGAATCATAAATATACTTTAATTAATTTTTGGGCGTCTTGGTGTGCACCATGCAGAAAAGAACACAAAAACTTAATGAAACTAAGTGAAAGTAAAAATTTAAAAATTATTGGTATTAATTTCAGGGATGATCAAATTAATGCAAGAAAATTTTTAGCAGAAATGGGAAATCCATTTTTTATCTTAATAAAGGACCCCAAGGGTAAAAAGTCTGTTGATTTTGGTGTATATGGTATCCCCGAAACAATTCTTGTAAATCAAGATCTAACAGTTTTAAAAAAGTATATAGGGCCTTTAAATCTTAAAGACGTAAACGAAATAAAAATACTAATTCGCAAATGAAAAAATTTCTTTTCTTAATAATTTTATTTTTTATAAGCACAAAACTTCTTAGTGAAGAAAATTTAAACAATAAGATTTTAAAAAACCTAAGATGTTTAGTATGTCAAGGTCAGACAATCTCGGACTCAAATTCTGATTTTGCTCAAATTATAAAAAGTGTTGTTGATGATAAAATTCAGGAAGGTTTAACGGAAAAAGAGGTCTATAAATTTTTATCTGAAAAATATGGTGATTGGATTTTATTTAACCCACCCCTCAAAAATAACAGTTATCTTCTATGGTTCTTGCCATATCTATTATTTATATTTGGTGGCATACTTATATATTTGATGATCAAAAAAAGGTTAATAGAAAAGAAATAATAAGCTATATACTTTTTTTAATTTAAATTGTATTTTTTAAAAATGAAAACTAAATTTAATTTATTATATTTTTTAATAGCTATAGCCTTAATTAACACACCTGTTTTTTCAGATGAAAAAAATAAAGGTTTAAATTTTTATACTGGAATGTTTGATTTTAGTGATGATGGTAAAAGGGCCACTATTTATGGAGTTGAACATCAAAATGAAAATTTATATAGAGACACTATTTTTGGAAAAATTTCTCCAGTAACTGGAGCAATGATAACAGCAGATAATGCAACATATGTTTATACTGGTATAGAAACAAATTATTCCTTAGGGGCACTTAATATTACACCAAGTTTCACACCCGGATGGTATAGACAAGGGGACGGCAAAGACTTAGGCCACCCACTTGAATTTAAAAGTGAAGTTCAATTGTCACTTGATCTTAGTGAAGGCACAAATTTAGGAATGTCTTATAACCACGTATCAAATGCTAGTCTAGGAGACAAAAATCCTGGAGCAAATAGCTACATGTTTAACTTTTTAAAAAGATTTTAAACTAATTTTGTATTAATTTTATGAATCTAAAAAATTGCTACAATTTTAACGACTTTAGAAAATTAGCTAAAAAAAACTTACCTGCACCAATATTTCACTACATCGACGGAGGTTCTGATGATGAGGTAACTCTCAAAAGAAATACCGAGTCTTTCTCAAAATGTGATTTGGTTCCTAATATTTTAGCAAGTGTTGGTGAGCCGGACATGTCCACAGAAGTTTTTGGTAAAAAAATAAAAATGCCTTTATTTTTATCTCCAACCGCAATGCAAAGGCTCTATCATCACGATGGCGATAAAGCTAGTGCGCGAGCAGCAGAAAAATTTGGAACATTTTATAGTATGTCGACAATGGGAACATCATCGATTGAAGAAATATCAAACGTTTCAGGAGGCCCAAAATTATTCCAATTATATATTCATAAAGATCAGAGCTTAACTGATAATTTAATTGATCGATGTAAAAGATCTGGTTTTAATGCCATGTGCTTAACTGTTGATACAGTAGTAGCTGGTAATCGTGAAAGAGATCATAAGTGGGGTTTTACTACACCACCAAAATTAACATTAAAAAGTTTATTAAGCTTTGCTTTACATCCTAAATGGTCGATTAATTATTTAACTCATAAAAAATTTGAATTAGCAAATGTATCTCATTTTACTAAAAAAGGTAGCAGTATAGCCAAGGGTGTTATGGAATATATTAATGAACAATATGATCCAAGAATGGGTTGGAAGGATGCTGAGTACTGTATTAAAAGATGGGGAGGACCATTTGCAATCAAAGGAGTTATGTCTGTTGATGACGCAAAACGTGCAGTAGAAATTGGAGCATCAGCAATTATGCTTTCGAACCATGGAGGCAGGCAACTTGATGGATCTAGAGCACCTTTTGATCAACTTCCAGCCATAGTAGATGCAGTTGGTGGAAAAGCTGAGATCATAGTTGATGGAGGGATTAGGAGAGGAACTCATGTTTTAAAAGCCCTTTCTCTTGGAGCTACAGCTTGTAGTTTTGGTAAAGGATATTTATTCGGACTTGGAGCAGGTGGACAAAAAGGTGTGGAAGCTGTCCTGCAAAAAATGCACGATGAGATCAGAAGAGATATGATACTTTTAGGATGTAAATCAGTAAAAGACTTAAATAAATCAAATATCGAATTTAGATCATGAAATTAGCAAAAAGTTTAGACAGATTAGGAACAGAAACCGCTTTTAGTGTCCTTGCGGAGGCAAAAAAATTAGAGGCTGCTGGAAAACCGATGATACATTTAGGATTGGGTCAACCTGACTTTAAAACACCAAAACATATTGTTGATGCAGCGAAGAAAGCTTTGGATGATGGTCATCATGGGTATGTATTATCAAATGGGATACTCGAGTGTAGACAAGCAGTAAGCAGGAAAATAAAAAAACTTTATAATCAAGATATTGATCCAGAAAGAATAATTATAATGCCTGGTGGAAAACCCACGATGAGTTATGCCATCCAATGTTTTGGTGAACCAGGTGTAGAAATAATTCACCCAACGCCTGCATTTCCAATTTATGAGTCTATGATTAATTTTACAGGTTCAAAAGCAGTTCCATATGATCTTACTGAAGATAAAGATTTGAAATTTAATCCAGAAAAAATATTATCTCTAATAACAGATAAAACAAGACTGTTAATTTTAATTAATCCGAACAATCCAACAGGAAGTTTTGTTGAAAAATCTGATATTGATATTTTAGCTGAGGGACTCAAAAAACATCCGCATGTTACAATTTTAAGTGATGAAATTTATAGCAGGCAAATATTTGATGGAAAAGAAATGCCATCGTTTTTTTATTACCCTGAATTGAGAGAAAGACTAATTGTTCTCGAAGGTTGGAGTAAAGCGTATTCAATGACTGGTTGGAGATTAGGTTGGAGTTTCTGGCCAAAAAATTTAGTAGAGCATGTAAATAAACTTTTAATTAATAGTGTTTCTTGTGTTAATGCGGCAGCACAGTTTGCAGGTATTGCTGCTTTAGATGGACCAGATGACTCAATAAATGAAATGATGAGAAAATTTACAATTAGAAGAAAACTTATTCACGAAGGTTTAAATAATTTACCAGGAGTAGAA
>MDSW01050199.1_pt1 | contig 11579 bp, 7 predicted proteins | sample 811171 | NCBI WGS metagenome assembly MDSW01 (sample SAMN05326641, study PRJNA326480) | marine metagenome | isolation source: seawater | place: Atlantic Ocean: North West | collected 2012
CAAATCGGCTGGGTAGAAGTTGCTGGTGAAGCTGGACAAAATGGTTACTTATGGTACTTAAAATCTTCTGGAGATACTAGAGCAAGATTTAACGATTACTTAGAAATGGTAATGGTTGAAGCTGTAAAACCAAGTGTATCATTATCTGATGCTTCTGGTAATGCGCTAGGTGGTTCTGAAGGTTTATTCGCTGCTATCGAATCAAGAGGTATCGTTGCTACAAATCAATTTGATGACCAAAACGGTTCTCAAACAAACGCTGAGTCATTAGACGAGTTTGATTTGTTACTTGCTGAATTAGATAAGCAAGGATCAATCGAAGAAAATATGTTGTATCTTGACAGATCTTCAAATCTTTTCATTGATGATTTCTTAGCTAACCTATCAGCTGGAACACAAGGTGGTACTGCTTACGGAGTATTTGAAAACTCTGAAGACATGGCACTTAACCTTGGATTTACAGGATTTAGAAGAGGCGGTTATGACTTCTATAAAACTGACTGGAAATATTTAAATGACTCTTCAACAAGAGGATTATTAGGAGACATCAAAGGTGTATTAATACCTGCAGGTACTTCTAGTGTATATGACCAGCAAGTTGCTGCTAACGTAAGAAGACCTTTCTTACACGTTAGATATAGAGCATCTCAAGCTGATGATAGAAAGATGAAGTCTTGGGTGACTGGATCTGTAGGTGGACCTACAAGTTCAAACATCGATAAGATGGAAATCAACTACCTATCAGAAAGATGTTTAGTTGTACAAGCTGCTAATAATTTCGTATTATTCAAGTAGTATATTTATTAAAGAGTTGGGTGCTTCGGCACCCTAGCTCTTTATATTTTTTTAATTTTTATTATATTATATCATGGAAAAACAAAAGAAAAAAGCCCCTGTGGTAGCTCAACCACAATGGGAAATTAAAGATAGATTATATGAGCTTAAATTAGACAGCTTTCCTCCTGTCTATATTATAAAATCAAGAGGATTATTTTATTTCGATAAAGAAAAAGGGTACGAAAGAGAAATTAAATATGCAAGAAACCAACAAACTCCGTTTGTAGATGAAATGAAAGGTCATTCAAAGTTAGGCCACATTATATTTAGAAATGGTAAACTGTTTGTTGAAAAAGAAAAAGTTGCATTACAAAAGTTTTTATCTTTATATCACCCAGGTAGAGGTCAAATATTTAAAGAGTTTAACGCTGATGAAATAGCTACTACTGATCTTGATATTATCGAACTACAATTAGAAGCTATGAATTTAGCAAAAACCATTGATGTTGATCAAGCTGAAGCTATATTAAGAACAGAGATTGGTAGAGAGGTTACTAAGATGACTTCTAAGGAACTTAAACGTGACTTATTAGTATTTGCTCAAAACCAACCACAATTGTTCTTAGAACTTGCTAATGATGATAATATTAATGTCAGGAATACAGGTATTAGAGCTGTTGAAGCTGGCCTTATAGAATTATCTCAAGATCAGAGAACATTTAAATGGCAATCAACTGGTAAAAAATTAATTACCGTACCGTTTGATGAAAACCCATATTCAGCATTAGCTGCATGGTTTAAAACAGACGATGGTATTGATATTTTTAAAACAGTAGAAAAAAGATTAAAATAATAATCATTTATAGAGGTGGTCATCTCTATAGGTGACCACTTACTATAAAAAACATACTATGGCAATTAACGTAAATAAAGTATATAAAACAGCCTTGTCTATACTGAACAAAGAACAAAGAGGTTATTTAACTCCATACGAGTTTAACAATATTGCTAGACAAGTACAGCTAGAGTTATTAGATAAATTATTTTACGATTATAATAAGTTTGTAAACATTGAAAACGTTAATCGTATAAACGAAGGCTTTGCTGATTTGCCATCAAAAATACAAGAACAAATAGATGAGTTTTATGCAACTCATACTTTATCTGAATTAAACGGTAACTTATTCGCGTTACCATCAAACGTATATCAAATACTAGATCTTACTTCAGGAAATATTAAGGTCGAAAAAATAGATAAAAACAGACTACCATATTTAAACTCTTCACCGTTAACACAACCATCAAGTTCATTTCCGGTTTATTATCAAACAGATAATTCATTAGTTGTAAATCCACAGACAATAACTAATCTGTTATTACAATATATTAAAATGCCAGATGATCCTAGGTTTGGTTATACTACAGAACAAAACTACGGTACACAAGTATACGATGCTAATCCATTTGTTGCTGGTGGTATAACTATAGGTGCTAAATCAATTAATATTGTAAGTACAAACATTACAAACATAACTACTTCACAACAATATAATTTAACAGTTGGATCTGGTGGTGTAACAACAAGTGGCTCAGGAACAGGCGCTTCATTTATATTAACAGTATCTGGTAACACTGTAACCGCTGTTGAATTTACTTCAGCTGGTAGTGGTTTTGCTATAGGTGATACAATAAGTATAGATCAAACCGCTGTGCCTAGTAGTAGTTTATCTTCTATAATATTAACATTAAGAGCACAAGATTTATATAGTAGTACTACTGAAGGTTCTACTGACTTTACTTTACATAAATCACAAGAAACAGAATTAATAGTAAGTATATTAGCTTACGCTGGATTTGTAGTTAACAAACCACAAGTAACACAAGCCGCTGTACAAATGGGACAAGGCAATGCAATAGCAAAACAAAATCAATAAAACATGGGATTATTAGGAACAACAACTGCAGAACAATACTACAACAGTAGTCAAAAATTTACGGCAACAGCAAGTCAGACTGTATTTGAATTAACAGTTTCAAACCCACCATCATCAATAGATGATTTTTTGGTTTTTGTAAATGGAGTTGAAGCTCTTAAAAATACGTATACATATTCTTCACCTAACATAACGTTTAACTCTGGAAGATCAGTTAATGATGTTGTTATAGTAGAGTTTATAGACAGAAGCTTAGGTGATTATAGATATATTAAATTATTAGACATTGTAAATAACTTTATGTATGGTTTTACTGGTAACGGTAAAGTATTAAACAATGTTAATAGAAGTGATATATTATTTCAAGCTAAAAGAGGTATACAAGAATTTAGTTATGATATTAAACGTATAGAAAAAATACAAGAAGTAGATGTACCACCTAACTTAACGGTACCTATGCCACAAGACTATGTACACTATGTAAGGTTGTCATGGTTAGATACTGCAGGTATTGAGCATCCTATATTTCCAGCAAGGTTTACATCAAGACCTAGTGAAGCTATAGCTCAAGACGATAATGCAGATTATTTATTTGATCAACAAGGTGGAACATTAACTGTTAACCCTAGTGTAGCAGAAGACAGATTTACAAATCAGTTTCAACTAGATACTTTTTCAGGTAAAACAAACTCACAAGATGATTACTATTTATTTGTACATTATATAGCAAATAGATTACAAACTAAATCAGGTAGATATGGATTAAATCCTGAAACAAGTAATATAAACGGTGTGTTTGTTGTTGATGAAGTAAACGGGCAGTTTGGTTTTGATAGTTCGTTAGCTGGTAGAACAATAACACTAAAGTATGTATCAGACGGTTTAGCAACTGATAAAGAGATGAGAATACACAAGTTTGCTGAAGATGCTATATACAAATACATATACCACGCTATATTATCTACAAAGCTTGGTATACCTGAGTTTCAAATAATGAGAGCTAAAAGAGATCGAAGAGCTGCAATGCGTAACGCTAAATTAAGATTATCAAGTTTAAAACTTCAAGAGCTTACTCAAGTAATGAGAGGTAAGTCTAAACATATTAAACATTAGTAAATGCCAGAAATTAAAAACACCTTTGTAAAAGGTAAGATGAATAAAGACCTTGATGAGAGACTTATTGAGAAAGGTACCTATCGAGAGGCTCAAAACATAGCTATTAGCGAATCATCTGACAGTGACACTGGTGCTATTGAAACAATAAAAGGTAATATAAAAAAAGGTACTGATCCGTTTCAAGCTGGTGAAGGCTATGATATTATTGGTAAAGTTGATGATATTAAAAACAAAAGGATATTTTATTTTGTTACAAACTTTACTGGCGAAGATAATGAAAATATTAGAACAATAAAAAGAGCTAGAAACGCAGGATCAAATCACTCTGGTAGTGCTGTTTATAGTAATAGTATAAATGACAATTGTGCTATAATGATGTATGATGTAGCAACTGAAACAAATACTATATTAGTTAATGGACCATTTTTAAATTTTAGTAAAAAACATTTAATAACAGGCGCTCAGATAATTGATGATTTATTATTTTTTACTGACGATTATAATCAACCTAGAAAAATAAATGTAGCTAGATGTTTAGCAGATGGTGGTCATTATTCATTAGAGGAACAAATTAGTGTAGCTAAATACGCTCCATACATGCCAATACGTTTAGTAAATAGAAACGGTTATTGGGCTGATAGTAATACTGAGAATAGCTCAGATCAAGTAAGTGATAAAACAGATGGCTCTATAACATCTGATTATATGCGTGAAAGGTTTGTGAGGTTTTCATATAGATATAAATATGAAGATGGTGAGTATAGTGTTATTGCTCCGTTTACACAAATTGTATTTGAACCTTTAAATGGTGGTTTAATTAGTAATACAGAAAACACAGAGCTTAACCAAACTGCTTTTCCAAATCAACCACAAGTAGCAGTAGATAAACATAGTATATATAGAAAAACAACTGTTGATATTATGCAAAATGCTATAAATAAAGTACCGCTTAGAATACCTATGCCTAATGTTAATGAAAGAGATAACACGGCTAATTATGGAACAGGTGCTTATAGTAATGATTATAAAATAACAGACGTAGATATTATAGTAAAAGAAGCCGGTGGTATAGCTTTAAAGGTAGTTAAAACTTTAAAATTATCACAACAAAGTAATAGTGATTTTGATTATTACTTTAGTAAATCAGCTAGTGGTGGAGACACATATCAAAGACAAGTTTTAAAATACGTATATAGATCTCAAGAACCTTATAAAGTTTTACCTGAAGATCAATTAACTAGAGTTTATGATCAAGTACCTATTAAAGCTAAAGCATTAGAAATAGTAGGTAATAGAGTAGTTTTTGGTAATTACTTAGAAAATTATGATTATCCATTAGATGCTGCTGGTACTAAGGGTATTAATTATACTTTAGGTATAGCTAAAAAAGGTGATACAGAACATGGCGCAACTCATGGTTTACTTCAGTTTACAGAGAACCAGTTTAAATATCATAACATAAAACAAAGAAGAACATATCAAGTTGGTATTGTTTTTAGTGACAAGTTTGGTAGACAATCACCAGTTGTATTGTCATCTAACATAAGTAACGATGCAGATACATACACAGTTCCTGCTAACACAGAAGATTTAAGTAGTAAGTTTAATAACGATTATAGTTGGAGTAGCAATCAAGCTGCTTATGGTCAAGCTTTAAAAATAGCTTTTAATGATCAACAATTGTTTTCTAACAATAGTAATATATATGATTCTGAATTTAACGCTGGTTATAATCCGCATGGGTGGTACTCATATAAAGTTGTTGTAAAACAAAACGAACAAGAATATTATAATATATACGCTTCACATCCATTTAATGGTTGGGATAATATAGATAATGAACCTGACTTTGGTTTAGCTGGTGGTAAAAGCTGGCTATCATTATTAGGTGATAATATAAATAAAGTACCTAGAGCTATTAATGATAACGATATTAATAGACCTGGTGTTGCTGGTTCTGAAGAATTTTTATATCCTAAAGTAATATTTAAAGATGCTGGTAGTGGTGTTTCTGCTTTAAATACAGCGTTTCATGAAACAGTAGATGTTATTAGTTTGGGTAATGCTTTTGAGCAAAGTTTATTTATATCACCTAAAGATAACTCATCTGGTACTAGTGGTTTTAGTGTTTACAACTTTGTTTATGCAAAAGATAAAAACCCATTAATAGCAGAACTTCCAAATTTAAGAAAATATTTAGGTTCAACAACAGGTGGCAATGGTAACGGTGATGTATTATTTGCATACGTACATGCTGACACTAGTGATAGCTTTGATGTTGTTATAACTAACTCAAATAATACTGTCGCGGCTGCAGCATATACAGATGATCCTACTGGTTATTCTGTTAATGGTTCAGCTATAGAAAATAAAGGTAAACCAGTATTAGTAAGGAATTATGCTAGTGGTACTAAAACAGTTACGCTTGATACAAAGCAAACTTTAAAAGCTGGTGATTATTTAGTATTCAGTAAGTATGATGAAGGTTTATCTGTATTTGAAACAGAACCTTTTAAAAGTAAAATAGATATATATTATGAAACAGGTACTTGTGGTTTAGTACAAGATTTAAATGAAGAGTTAAGTGGTAATACACCTCAAGCTGGATCACCAACTATTAGCGGTTTAAATAATTCAACGTTCCCTGAAAGTTCAGCTGCAAACGGAGGTGTAATAACAACTGTACAAGCTACTGATAATACTGGTTCAAGTAACTTAAGTTATTCTATAGTATCCGCGTATACAGGTAATAATATAAGTGTTCAAGGTAAATTTAGTATTAATGCTACTAATGGTCAAATAACAAACACTGGTGCTTTTAGATTTAAAAATACTGCTGAAGACAATATAACAATAAGAGTAGAAGTAGATGATCCTGACACACAAGCCGTGTATTCTGATTTAGCTTTAGCTGTAACAAACTCTGTACCAACGTTCCAAACAGGTAACTCAAATGTTTCAGTAGGTATATTAGCAGGTAGCAACGCGTTAGTACATAGTGATACAATAACTAATGGATCTGCGTTAGGTAGTGAAAACATGATAGGTACTGGTACTAATAACAATATGACTGTAACGCATAACTTTGCTAGCGCTGGTAGTAACACATCTACATACAACGGTTATTTTAACTTAACAATATCAGGTAACTCACTACAAGTTAGAACTACAAGTAACGCTACACAGTCTAACTTAACTAGTTTCTTTGCTGACAATACAGCTAACGCAAGACAAATGACTGTAACAATAGATGACGGTATGCCTTCAAATAACACGGCTACATGTACATTAACATTTACAGAAGGTGCTAGTTCTTACCAAGGTGATTTATTAACTACTCAAAGTGTATGTGATCCATGTGAAGTTTCACAACAAACTTTTTACGCGATACAAAACACTGGTAATACTGCTCCTGATATTTATAATGGCTTTTTAAATTTAGTACTTAACAATAAAGTATATACAAATTCAATATTAACTACAACGGCTAGTGCTGGACATTACTTAACTGAAGTTGCTAATTCAGGCTCTTATGATTATCACTGTTATCAATTAAACTCTGAAGGTGTTGTTATCGATGTTAACACTAATGTTAATGAGTGCGATGATAGAGAGAGTTAATAAAGTTTGGAAAAAACCAACATTAAAAAAATTAATTAAATGGTGGAAAGCGTTTAGTGATTTTAATGTACATGGTTACGAATATTATTTAGTAGGTGGTTTTATAAATAAACAAAAAACTAAAGATATAGATATAGTTGTAACTGGTAATGTTCGTGATGATTTAGGTATAATATTAACATTAGGTAAAATGTTAGGTGAAAAAGATGATATACTTGTAGACATATTTTGGTCTGATGTATTAGATCCTTTTCCTAATGGTGAATATAAACCTTTAGTTAAAATAAGAAATTTTAATAAACTTAAAATAACTAAAAACAATAAAACAAATATATATGATTATGGTGGTACTAAAATATCAGATAATCTATATAAAACCATATATAAGATACCAAACAAAGGTATATTAAAAGGTAAAGATTATAAGAATAAATACGTAAAAATAGAAGATTATATAAATGGCACAACCGATAGAAATAGCTTATTATAACTCAATAGTATTAGCTGGAAGCGCAAACGTATCTGACAACGATCACGGTAAATATCATATTGAAGAGTCTAGAATTAAAGGTGGTTTTAACGAAACATCAATGGACTATGGTGTTAAAGCTTACACTACAGATGATGAGTATGCTCCAAGAAGAAGATCTAATGCTATGATATATTCTGGTATATATAACTCTAAAACAAAAGTAAATAAAACAAATGAGTTTCCTATTGGTGCAGCAATAACTAGAGCTGTAGATATATCACATGGTAGTATACAGAAGCTACACGCTGAAGACACTAACTTAAATATATTCCAAGAAAATAAAGTTAGCGCAGCGTTAATAGATAAAGACGCTATATTTACCGCAGAAGGTGGATCGTTAACTGTTAGTGGTTCAAAAGTTATAGGACAAGTTAGAGCTTATACTGGTAAGTTTGGTATAAGTACAAACCCAGAAAGCTTTGCTCATTATGCTGGTACTAAATATTTTGCTGACGCAAATAGAGGTACTATAATGAAATTAAGTAATCAAGGTTTATTTCCAATATCTTCATTTGGTATGAAAGACTTTTTTAGAGATAATCTAAGATTAATAACTAATGACGGCAAGATATTTGGTATGTACGATGAAGTTAAAAATCAATATGTATTATCTATACAAGAAGCTACTAATAGTTTAAATCATGGTAAAATTAGTAAAGGTAATATTGATCATACAACTGAAACAGCTTCAGGTTCTTTAACAAGTCTAGCTTCACAGTATGTTACGTTATCGTTTAGTGATAGAACTAATGGTTGGGTTTCGTATTATACTTATAAACCTTCATTTGGTACTAGTATACAAAATCAATATTTTACTTTTAACGGTCAAAGTATATACAAACATTATGATGATAATGCAGAGTATAATAAGTTTTACGATGCTACATACAAAGATCCTTCATATGTAAAGCTTGTACAAAACGATATGCCTAGTACTATTAAAACTTTCTTTACAATAAATTATGAAGGTAGCACTGGTTGGTTTATGGATTCAATGGAAGCTGAGTCTGTTAATAGAGAAGGTTATACAACTAGCTCTGTGCCAGAAGAAGCATATAAAATACCAAAGAAAGGTGTGACTATAGTAGATGAAACGGGCGCTAGTATGAACGTTGGCTTTGAATTAAAAGAAAGTAAATACTATAAAGAGTTAAAACAAAAGTTACCATTTGTATATTCTAACTATACAAGTGGTTTTAATGATAATACCTTAAACACTACTACAGGTATTAAAGGTTATCATGCAAATATAGAGCTACAATACTACGAGCCGTTTCAAGATACGACAGAAAGTAAAGCTGAATTATTTGCAGTTTCAAATGATGTTTCAATATAAATAAAAAAATATGGCGATAAGTTTAATAGCAGGTGCAGCGTCTTCAGTGATAGGTGGTTTATTCCAAGGCTTTGGTGCAAGGCGAGCTGCGCGTAAAGCTGCGCGAAGAGCCAAAAGATTACAAGGTCAACTTAATAGATTAGAGGCTAATAGACAAGAGATTATAAACCCTGCAGATCAATTACAAGATAGATCAGATATGATACAAAATCAGTTTGGTAATCTACAGGTTGCAACACAAGCTGCAGAGTTTCAAGCAGAAGAAGCTGATATAAGTTTAGCTAATACATTAGATACATTAAGAGCTACAGGTGCGGGTGCTGGTGGTGCAACTGCTTTAGCACAAGCTGCATTAAGAAGTAAGCGTGGTGTATCTGCGACAATAGAACAACAAGAAGCTCAAAACCAAAGGTTAGCAGCACAAGGAGCACAACAAGCACAAACAGCTAGATTAGCTGAAGGAGCTAGATTAGATCAAGGTAGAATGGCTGGCGCGCAGTTTGAGTTTAATGTTAGAGAAAACAGAGAGCAAATGAAGATAGACAGAACAGCTGGTTTATTAGATCAGCAAAGAGCTAGAGCTGCTTCATTAAGAGCTCAAGCAAGTCAAGGTTTTGGTCAAGCGCTTGGAGCTATTGGTGGTCTTGCCGCTGGTGGTTTAGCAGGTACAAAATCATTTGGTGAGAATTTTAAAACAAACTTTGGGCTAGGTTAAAATAAAATATTATGAGTTATAGACATCCAAGATTTTATCGTGAAGATTTCACAGGTTTCAACAATGCTATGCAGAAGTCTTTTGGTGAGCAGTTTAAAAACGTAACTGATTACTTTGATAAAAAAATCGAAGCACGAAAAGAATATGAAGCTGATTTACATGCTCAAGCAGATAAGATGCGTGAAGAAGCAGAAGCGGCTGGTAACATAGGTGCTGATTTCCAAAAGGAATTAGAAGAAAATATACAGAACTTTTTAAAAGAAGGTTTAAAGATGGAAGCTACCGGTAAAAAAGGTGGCATTGGTTTATTTGGCACAAATGTAAAAGAATTTAAAAAATCTCAACTAGATTTAGATAAAGCTAACGCAAACTTCAACGCGCAGATAACAGCTGCTAATGGTATTACTGATAGAGCGTTTATACAAGACTTACAAATAGATGAAGATTACGATCATGGTTCTGGTAGTTATTTAGAATATGCTACAGTAATAAAAGCATTAAAAAGTAATTTTAGAGAAGGTGGTAATATAGGTTTTGAGTATAAAGGTGATAACGATTTTAGCATGGGTGTTACTATTAATAACCCTAGATTTGATCCTGAACTACCTGAAGGACCTGATAATAAAAAAATGAAGACGTACAGTGCTCAAGAAATACAAAGGCTTATAGGTGAAAATGATCCTGAAGCTAGAAAACAAATAGAAGAAAACATAAAAGCTGCAGAAGAAAGTTTATTAAATCAAGCTAAGTCTGATTTAGAAAAGAGAAACGCATATGGTCAGTCTGTAAAAGGTACTGAAGGTAATATGGGAGGCAAAGCTTATTATGGTGAAACAGATGTTGAAGAAAGAGTTAATCAATTTGTTACTGAGCTACAACAGCAAGATGAAAATAATCCAGATGATGGTAGTGTTATTGATGATATATTTAATAATAAAGTTAAATTTAACGACAATATAAGACTAGAAGAGTTAAATAAAGTAACTGTAATAGATGAAAACGGGAATACAGTAAAAGCGCCAGGTACTGCTATATTAATGGAGAAAATAAAAGATACTGAGTTAGCTGATGAATTAGCAATGTTATTAGACTTACCTAAAAATGATATATCATATCAAAAGAAGATATTAACTAAAATGGGTATAACAGATCCTGAAGATATTAAAAAGGTTAGAAGTAGTTTGGATGAAGCTAAGAATAACATGGTCAAAAGGTATTTAAAGAACTCAGTTGTTGGTGCTGGTATTGGTAGTAAGTTTGTTTCACCTACACAACCAAAAGGTGACGGTTCAAGAACTGGTAGTGGTGCTAATCAAGATGCTAAGTTATATTCACAAAAGAAATTTGGTGAAGCTGCTAGAGCTTTAGGCGGTACTGCTGTTGTTGGTATAGAAGACCCTGATTTTGTAGGACCTAAAGTAGCAACGCTAGCTAACACTAATAAAAACTATTATGATACTGCAGAAGCTGAAAAAGCTGAAATAGAAAGTATATTTAATAACATGGAGATAGATACTAAAGACGGTGTTAGGCAAGCTGATGGTGTAA
>MDSW01085581.1_pt1 | contig 11579 bp, 7 predicted proteins | sample 811171 | NCBI WGS metagenome assembly MDSW01 (sample SAMN05326641, study PRJNA326480) | marine metagenome | isolation source: seawater | place: Atlantic Ocean: North West | collected 2012
AAGAGGAAAATGCCATGTTAGTCGCCGTGACACACAGTCGCGAACTGGCAGAGTTGTTTCCAGAGCGGTTTTATATTGACGAAGGCAGGCTACGCCCCGAATCGGAGTGAACGGTCTCGGTTGGAGTGAATGGTCTCGGTTGCGCGCGTGCTTTCCGTCAACAGTCCGGGGTCGCGTTTACGAGAACGGCCAGTCAGCGCCACAGGCAGCGGCTTGCTGTGCGGTCAGTTGCTGGATCCCGGTTTTGGCCAGGCGGATCAAGCCTTGCAGGTCTTCTTCCGAAAACGTCGCTTCTTCTCCGGTCCCTTGAACTTCGATGAAGCGCCCGCCTCCTGTCATGACGACATTCATATCAACGTCCGCCGCGTAGTCCTTCTCATAATCCAAGTCCAGCGTGAGTTGCTCACTGACGACACCCACACTGACGGCCGCCACACTGTCGCGCAGAGGAAAGACGTCGGGATTTGGTAGCGCGTGTTGGATCGAGCGTATGGCGTCCACCAGGGCGATAAAGCCGCCGGTGATGCTGGCCGTTCGCGTGCCGCCGTCAGCTTCCAGTACATCGCAGTCGACCGTGATCAGCTGTTCTCCGAGCGCTTCCAGGTCGGCTGTCGCGCGAAAGCTGCGAGCGATCAAGCGTTGAATTTCTGTGGTGCGACCGTCGACTTTGCCACCGCGATCACGTTTTTTTCGGGGGCTCGTGCTGCCGGGCAGCATGTTGTATTCGGCTGTGATCCAGCCTTTTCCTTTGCCTTCGAGCCAAGGTGGTACGCTGGCATCAATGCTGGCTGTGCAAAGGACCGTCGTACCTCCGGCTTGGAACAGCACGCTGCCCGCCGCTGTTCTGGTGAAGTTGCGCTGGATCGAGATGGAGCGTAATTCGTCGTGTTGACGTGTCATGGAAGATCAGCCGTCTGGGTGCTTTGGAGAACGGGAAACGGGTCAACATACCCGAGCGTCACGATACGTCAACGCGGAGGGGCATTTGTTTTGGAAACGGCTATGGAGACTTGCCGCTGCACCTACCGAAGCTGCTACAATGAAGCATTGGCGCATTGGGGAAGGCAGAGGGGAACAATCTGTATTTCGGCAGCATGAACGAATTCTTTATTAAGATCGTTGACGCCCTGTACGGCAAGGAATCGACGGAGGCGGGTGAGGGCCTTCAAACCACCATTTCGCACACTTGGCCGTTCGCGCCGTGGGTCACCTTGCTGGTCGTAATGGGGGCTTTGGCATGGATTGTTGCCATCTACCTGCGCGAACGCAGTTCCGGATCCGCGCTGTGGAACGTGTTGTTGATTTCCATACGTACCGCGCTGGTTCTGATTGTGGTGTTCATGATGTACGGCTGGATGCGAAACCAGCACAAGACCGACCTACCGGATATCGTCGTTGTCGTGGACGACTCCGAGAGCATGATGTTGGTCGATCATTACGACGAGGAAAAAGTCCGCACCGAACTGCTCGCCAAGATCGAAGCCGGTGGTTTTCAGGAGCTCACGCGCGCCAATTTGGCGAAAGTCTTGTTACTGGAGAATGACAGCCAATCGCTGCGCGCCTTGCAGGCCCGCTATAACGTCAAGTTTTTTCGGGTGGGCGGATCAGCACGTGTGGCGTCCACAGAGGATCCGGAGACGCTGTCGCAAGTGATCGAGCAGCTGGATTCGAATCAGGAAGCAAGTCGGCTGGGCGATGGCTTGAGAGATATTCTGGAAACACAACGCGGTCGACCCACCGCTGCCGTGGTGCTGCTTACCGATGGTGTGACGACGGAAGGCAAGTCGCTTGGTGAAGTGGCTGAGTATGCACGACGCAAGGCGGTGCCACTGTACGTCGTGGGTCTGGGTAGCGAGCAAGCGCCGCGAGACGTGCGTCTCAGTGAGTTGGTGGTGGACGACATGGTGTTTGTTAATGATGTCGTCAACTTTGATTTCAAAGTGACCGCCAGTGGTTACGCAGGAGAAAAACTTAAGCTGCGTCTTAAACGCCAAGGTGAATCCGAGATTTTGGCAGAAACGGAAATCGATCTCGACGAGGAAACGCGGTTGCAGTCCGTGCGCCTGTCGCATCGGCCGACGGAGCAAGGCGACTTTGAGTATGTGGTCGAAGCGGACCAGCTGGCAGGAGAAGCCAGTCTAGAGAACAACCGTAAAACAGAAACTGTTCAAGTACGTGACGAGACGCTGCGCGTGTTGCTGGTCCAGGACTACGCAAGTCACGAATTTCAGTTTTTGAAGTCAATGTTGGAACGGATTCTTAAACAGGGATCGGAGACAGAGAAAGCGATCGAATTGACAACCGTGTTGCATGAGGCCGATGCCGAGTATGCAGCACAGGACGCTTCGGCGACGCGTGTCTTTCCCGTGACCCGCGAAGAGCTGTTTGCGTATGACGTCATTATTTTTGGTGATGTGAATCCGTCGTTTCTGAATCGTAGTGTGATGCAGAATATCGATGCCTTTGTTCGAGAGCGTGGTGGTGGTATCGTTTTTTTGTCGGGCCCCCAAAATACACCGCTGGCTTATCGCGATACGCCGTTGGCCTCACTGCTGCCTATCAATCTCGACACGGCAGTGATGCCGGACTCGACATTGAATCTGGATGAACAGTTCGAGTTTGTCACGCAGCCAACCGGTTTGGGGATGAACTCGCCGATGTTACAGATTGGTGAGAATGCCATGCAAAGCAGCCAGGCGTGGCGGTCCATGCCACCTTTGTATTGGTTCATCGAAGCTCCTGATCGCAGACCGGCAGCCCGCGTCTTGGCTGTCCACCCGACGCGGACAGGCACGACGGGTGAGAATTTACCGGTGGTGGTCTGGCAGTATGTCGGCGCCGGCAAAGTGATTTTGCATTTGACTGATGAGTCCTATCGCTGGTCCCGGCACGAGGATGGGCGCCAATATTACACCCGCTACTGGATCCAGATGTTACGCTACCTGAGCCGTAGCAAGTTGTTGGGCAAGGACCGCGGTGCAGAGATGCCGTTTGACCAGGACACATATCGTCGTGGCGAACCGGTTCGGTTGGCCGTCCGTTTCTTTGACGAGCGTTTGGCTCCGGTGCAGGATGATGGTGTGACCGTCATTGTGGAGCGCGATGGGGGTAAGCGAAGACAAGTCCGTTTGTCGAGGGATGCCAATCGGCGAGGATATTTCGAAGGTGTGGCGACCGACCTGCCCGAAGGTGACTACCGGGCCTGGATGGCAACGCCAACCTTGGAAGGACAACCTCCGGCACGCGAGTTTCTGGTGACGGCGCCGCCCGGCGAGCGGACGCGTCTGGAGATGGATGGAGAAGATCTGCGGTTGGCCGCTAAGGCATCGCGGGGTGAGTTTTACCCCGTTTCGGCGGCTGATCAGCTATGGAAAGACTTGCCCGCAGGTCGGGAAGTCCGGATCCAACCACTTGCCCCACAGCCGATCTGGAATTCTTCCCTGTTGGCTGGCTTGTTCATCACCTTGTTGGTTTCCGAGTGGCTACTGAGGAAGCGCGTCGGCCTGTTGTAAATCGAATTCCTGTCGCGACACCAGCTGAATGATGGTCTAATAAAAGACGATGATCTAATAGGGCAGGTCACCTATGTTACATCCGCTGCAAAAACAAGTACGTGCTGTTGGTGCGCGAGCGCATCGCCTGCTGTTCCAGCAGGGGGTCGCGCGATTCGCAGCGATGGTCGTAAGCGCTGTCCTGTTGGCTGGGTTGATCGATTACACCTGTCGCATTAGCGATACGGGTGTCCGGGTCATTTTGTCACTGAGTGTGGTGGCTGTCGCTGTTTGGGCTGCGTATTGGTTCGTTCAGCCTGCTTGGCGCTTTCGGATCAGCGATGTCGCGTTGGCGCGTCGCATCGAGCAACACCTGCCGGATTGCGGTGACCGTCTGTCGAGCACCATGGAGTTTTTGCAGCAGACAGAGGATGATCCGACAGCCGGATCCCCTGAATTGCGACGCGCCGTGGTGGCGGAAGCGACAGCGCGGCTGGCAGAGTACGATTTCGGGGCCTGCTTGGACCGTTCACGCGCGACCAAGGCAACCGTCATGGCGGTGGGAGTTTGCCTTGTTGCTGCATTGATTGGTGGCTGGAATACCACGGCATCCGGCTTGGCACTGAAACGCATGGTGATCCCCTGGGGTAGCGAGGATTGGCCACGGCGCCACGAGTTGAAATTTCAGGATACGCCTCACCGTCTGGCTGCCGGACAAGACTTCGTGGCGACACTGGTGGATGCGAATGGCGCATTGCCTGACGACGTGGTGGTCGAATATCGGGTTGAGGGGCGCAGCCAAATCGACGTCGAGCCACCTGTTGTTCTGTCGAAAAATGTTGCCGAATTACGACTGACGAATGTCACCAAAAATTTCCAGTTCCGTGCGCGAGGTGGCGATGATCAGGCCATGAACTGGCAAGACCTGGAAATTGTCGAACCACCGCGAACGGTCAGCGTGTCGACGCGGATTGATCCTCCGGTTTACAGTGGTTTACCCGTGGAGGAACTGGCTGCGACAACGCGCGTTCTGATCGGGTCGAAGATTGGGATCCGAGGTCAGGTTACCAAACCTGTGCGTCAGGTGCTGCTCCGCCGAGAGAGTGATGAAAGACCTTTGGATGTCGAGGTTCAAGTGGGAGCCGATGGCCTTTCGTTTTGGTTACCGGGAGGCGATGAAGCAACGAACACACCCTGGGAGATCGCAGAGTCGGATACGTTCTGGCTGGATCTGGTGGACACCGAGGGATTAGTCGGCCGCAGTGAGCAACAGTGGGAAGTCCGGGCAATCAAGGATCTTGCCCCAAGTGTCGCATTGGAAAAACCGGCCGGTCCCAAATTTTTGACCGCGGAGGCGAACGTGCCGATTGCGGCGCTGGTTAAAGATGATTTGGGAATTGCGTCAGCGGAACTTGTGTACGTGCGATCTGACCAGACAGATGTGGGCGAGCAGGTGGTGGAATTGTATCGAGCAGAGCATCCGCCCGACTTCGCAGGGCAAGATCTGGCAGTGCTAACCGGTGAAAGTCGCGATATCCAATATCAATGGGAATTGAATGCCTTACCCGGTACGTTGACAGCCGGAACACAGTTCGATTTCTATGTCCGCGCGCGGGATTATAAGCCCAATGCTGGGGAGAGTGGTTCGCGTCGCATTACGATCATCAGCATTGATGAGTTGGAAGATCGTGTCGCTGCCAGGCAATCCACCATCCTGGGTCAACTGGCCGAAGTGCTTCGCTTGCAGCATGCTGCTCGTACGCAAACTGAGTCACTGCAAGTGCAACTTGTCGAGACGAAGGTCATTGCCAGTACCGATGTGGATCAACTGCAAAGTGCTGAATTAAATCAACGGAGCGTGACGCGCCTGCTGACCAGCGGATCTGACAGCGTTGTGGCACGTATCCGTGAAGTGTTAGAGGACCTGAACGCAAACCGCGTGGATCGGCCGGAAGTGTACCGTAAGTTGCGGGAGATCTTGGATGTCGTCAATGGCATGGCACGACAGGAAATACCCGCAGTGCAGCGCGAGTTGATTGGATCGCTGAAAGTGGCACGCGCCAGCGGGACACCAGAGGATCCGCAGGTACTCAAGGAAATTAATGATTCCCTGAGTGCGGCCACGGTCGGACAAGGCCAAGTGATTCAGAAACTCGAGGCGTTGCTCGGCGATCTCACACAGTGGGATAACTATCGTCGATTTGCCCGTGAAGTGGGACGCATCCGACGCGAGCAAGAAGAGTTGCAAAGTCAAACACAATCGCAGCGTGCGAAAATGTTCGGTACGACAACCGATGAGGAAGAGTCGCAGCAGCGGGCCGAGATGCGTCAATTGGCATTGAGGCAAATGGAGTTGGCTCGTCGCTTTGATCGTGTGCAAAGCCGTATGGACAAGATGCAAGCAGAGCTCGCGGATACGGATCCCTTGGCGGCCGCAACCATCGCCGATGCACTGGATGCCGCCCGCCGTAATGCGGTGTCGTCGCAGATGCGCGAAAGCGGCCGGAGCGTGGAGAAGGGGCAGGCAGGGCAAGCGTCCAACTTGCAGAAGCAAGCGATGGCCGGCCTCAAAGAAGTTCAGGACGTGTTGTCGAATCGTCGCGAAAGCGAATTGGGAAGATTGACGGAGAAGCTGAGAGAAGCAGAAGCGGACGTTGCCGATTTGAAAACCCAGCAGAGTGCGCTCACACGTAAGCTCAAGTCATTGGAAAGCGATCAGCAGAAAAAACCAGCAGACAAGCAACGTGAGCTGATGCGCTTGGCACGTGAACAAGAACAGCTCGCCAAGCAGGCGGAAGCGATGCGCCGTCGGCTGCAGCGATTGCGCGCTGAAAAACCCGGCAGTACCATGGAAGAAGCCGCCGCGACGATGCAACAGGGGGCTCAAGCGGGACAGCAGGGCGAGCAGCAGTCGGCTTTGGAAAATGCTCAGCAAAGTGAAAAACTGTTGGAGCAGGCGGAGCAGCAGTTGCAGCAGGAGGCACAGAAAAAAGAACAAGATCTGCTCAACGAGCAGCTCGTGCGACTCGAACAGACGATCACCGGATTCATTAAACGCCAGACCACCGTGAATCAGCGGACGCTGGAATTCGAGACACTACGAGAATCCCAGGACGGCAGTTTGAAACGTTCACAACTTGCGAGTGTCGGGGATCTCGCGGCGGAACAGCGGCTCATGGCCGACGATGCGAGAGCGCTGAGTGAAAAACTGGAACAAGCGGAAACGTTTGTGTTTGCGCTACGCGGAGCGATGCAGGAAATGGCTCGCTCGGCAAGCGGACTGGAGCGACGGGAGACCGGGCAAGATACGCAACAGGCTCAGGCCAACGCATTGGTGCGATTGAATCAGTTGAAAGAGGCATTGAAGCCGGACTTGAAGGAGGGGCCCCAGCAACCACCCCAGCAACAGCAAGGAGGCGAGGGAGGTCAGAATCAGCAGCCTCCCGCGGATGGAATCCAGAGACTTGCCGAACTGAAATTGGTAAAATTATTGCAAGAGGAAGTCAATCGCCGCACGTTAGAATTAGAACAGCAGCGACAGATGAGCGGCATGCTGACCGATGCCCAGGCAGACGAACTGGTGGATTTGTCGGAACAGCAAGGGAAGTTGGCCGAGATGATTCTGAATCTTGTACAACAGGTGATGGAGAATCCGGAGGACAATCCGGAGGACCTGCCCGACGTGCGGGATGACGAAGGCTTGGACGACGAAGGCTTGGACGACGAGTTGTTACGGGAGTTGGATGCAGGCACTTCCAGCAAACAGGATAAGTGAAGATGCGAAAGACAAAGTGGATCGGATTGGTTGTATGCGGCTTGTTGCTTGGCGGGCAGGTGAGTTACGGCCAGGATGACTCGACCAAGGACAACAAGTCACTTGATCAGCAACTGCTGGATGACCTCGAAGGCGATTTGTTGGAAGGATTGGATGACCTGTCGCTGGAAGATGAGGTGGAAAAAGCGAAAGGTAGCGACGATCCTTTGGATGATGCGCTCCTGGATCAGTTGGGAGACGGTGAAGACATCGGCGAAGAAGGAGATCCGTTGACTAAGATTGCGAATCGGATGCGGGCCGTGGAGGAACTGATTGCCGAACAGGAAACCGCCGAGAAAACGCAGCGAATTCAACAGCAGATTGTGGCGGAACTGACGGAAATGATTCAGTTGGTCAAGAAACAATGTAATTGCCAGTCACCCAAGCAGCAGCAACCGCAGGCAGGAAAACCCAAACCTGGCAGCAAACCAGGTCCTCAGAAGAAGGGGAACCAGCAGGGCAATCAGGCGGGCAACAAGGCTTCCAGTGAGAGTCAGATGCGGGACGGTGAGGCGGAGGACGCCCAGGTTCAACGTGAAGAACTGGAGCAGATGCTGAAGGAAGTGTGGGGCCATCTTCCCGTGCGAGTTCGCGAACAGATGCAGAATGCCGCATCAGAGCAGTTTCTGTCCAAATACGAAGCGTTGATTGAGAAGTATTACGAACGATTGACCGAAGATGCTGAAGATCGGTAGGCGCTGCGGTTTTCGATTTCCCCACCCATCATTGCACAGCTGGTCAAAATTCTAACGTTGGTGAGAGCCTGTCCATGGCACGGCATTGTTTGGAGCGTCGCGAGTGGATGGCAGGTGTGACTGCCGGCTTCTGCAGTGCGCTGACGGGGACTGCCTGGGGGCAGGATAGGAACTCGCGGAAGTCATCGCGGAATCTCATGAAGCCGGAGACGCGCGAGGCAATTCGCAAAGGGTTGGCATATCTCAAGAGCCAGCAGAATGAAGATGGTTCGTTCGGATCGCGCGGTTATAGCCGAAATGTCGCCGTCTGCGCGCTCAGTGGGATGGCGTTTATGGCGAGCGGTAGCACGCCGGGACGCGGGCGTTTTGGACAGCAAGTCCAGCGATCGCTGAACTATATCCTCAACAATGTGCAACCGAGTGGGTTTATTACAGCTGCCGCGAGTGCGGGGCGAGGACGCATGTATGGTCACGGGTTTGCCACCTTGTTTCTTGCCGAAGCTCACGGGATGTCGCGAAATCCAGCACTCCGTGAAAAGCTGGAAAAGGCAATCAAGCTCATTGTGGAAACCCAAAACGATGAGGGTGGGTGGCGCTACGAACCCAAAAAGCTGGATGCGGATATCTCGGTTACCATCTGCCAAGTGATGGCGCTGCGTGCGGCACGTAACGCCGGTATCTACGTGCCCAATGAAACGATCGAGAAATGCATTGAGTACGTCAAGCAAAGTCAGAACGCGGATGGCGGCTTCATGTACATGTTGAGCCAGCCAGGAGAAAGCCTGTTTCCGCGAAGTGCCGCCGGAGTCGTGGCATTGTATAGCGCTGGGATCTATGAGGGAGAAGAGTTGGAGCGTGGGCTTGACTACCTCATGCAGCATGTGCCCCATGCTGATGCTCCCGTGCGCGGTGGGCATTTCTTTTATGGACACTACTATGGTGTTCAAGCCATGTGGCATGCCGGTGGTGAACGTTGGAAGAAGTGGTATCCGGCGATCCATGACGTGTTGCTGAATAAACAACGCGACGAAGGAGCTTGGTTCTCGCAAATCTGTCCGGAATACGGGACCGCGATGGCCTGTATTGTTTTGCAGATGCCTAACAACTACTTGCCAATTTTTCAGAATTGATCGCGATGTCGAGAATGGTGTTTTTCCGGACATTCCTGTTTGTGTGTTGCGCGCTGGTTTGTCAACTACCGGCGGCGGAACAGGAGCGCCGTTGCTTCACGCTGGATGCGGATCCTGTATCTGCCAAATTGGCGGACATCGCCGACGATTGGACCTTTACATTCGCAGTTGACGGTCAGGAACGCGAAGTTGCGGGACGTCGCTTGGTGCGGTGGGGGGCGTACCGGGATGATGATTCCGGGGCACAGGTCGTGCTCGCCGATGGTGGAGTACTGGTTGCTGAAATTCTGTCCATTGATGATGACACCCTGTCTGTCTACAGCGATGTGTTTGGGGAACTTGCAATCCCTTTGGCACAGGTCGCCGGCATGGTGTTGGAGCCGCCGATGGATCCCTTGCGTCGGGACCTGCTGCTGGATCAGATTCGCACGGCGGCAGGGACTCAAGATCGATTGCTGATGGAAAATGGTGACGTAGTCCAGGGGGTCATTTCTGAGAAACCGCGAGTCGGACCCAGGTCGGCAGATGACGTGTTGACCAAAATTAACATTCGTCTGCCGTCTGCGGACGAGCCGGTCGCGATACGTTACGAAAAGATCACGGCGGTGATCTTCGATCCTGCGCTACGAAAGACCCCGAGTCTGCGCGGATTGCGTTGCGGTTTTGGGCTGGACGATGGCAGTTTATTATGGGTAGCCAAAGTCCAAACGAAACGCAGCATGATGTTGCGACTGGTGTGTGGGTTGGAAATCGATACCGATCTGGAGACGGTGGTGGATGTGACCGTCTGTTTACAGCCGCTGGGTGGCGACTGTCTTTACCTCTCGGACCTCAAGGTAATCGACTACAAGCACATTCCTTTTTTACAGCGTCGTTGGGAGTATCAACCGGATCGCAATGTGCTCGGCGGAAGGCTGCGGGCCGGCGCCGAGTTAACGCTGAAGGGTGTGGGCATGCACAGTACTTCGCGGCTCGTTTATTCCGTGCCCAAGGGTGTTACGCGATTGGAAGGGCAGTTGGCGATTGATGATCAGGCCGGTCAAGGAGGGAGTGTCCTGTATCGAGTTTTCGTGAACCGCCCGGAGGAAGGTTGGCAAACCGTATTTCGAAGTGAACCTGTGCGTGGCGGGGCCCGACCAGCGCCATTGTCTGTCGATGTGGCGAATGCCCGCGGTGTGATGCTGGTGGTCGAATTTGCCGACCAGGGAGATGTCCTGGACTACGCCGATTGGTTGAATCTCTATTTTGCGCGCTGATGTGAAATTCCTCTGCAGGGCCACGCTGCGAATCCTTCTGTGTATCGGGCAGCGACCTACGTGAAATAGGTCTCTGCGCAGCAGGATGCGTGTCCTGAGTGGTGAATCGGATCAAGTGGTGGAGTCCAAGTGGCACGTCAGCGAGCGCGTCGTTAGACTGGATGCGTCTGATGCGTGGAAAGCCAATTTAGATGAGGAGTTTGTGTCGATGATGATTTTCCCAAACCGCCAGGGTGCTTTACCGTTGGTGATCAGTATGGTGATGCTGTGGACGACTGTTGTTTCGGCGGCGGACACGGTGACGCATTCGTTTTTGGGTGTCGGCAAGGCGAATCAGGCAGTCATTGTGGACGACAGTGGGAAGGTAGTGTGGAAGCTTGCGAAGCCGGCCAGTGATGGGTGGGTTTTGCCGAATGGCAATGTCCTGTTAGCGCTTTATAGCACTCCAGGATTTCCAAATGGCGGAGCGATTGAAGTCGATCGTCAGACCAAGAAAACGATCTTTGCCTACCAGGGACAGCAGAAAGAGACCAGTACGGTACAAAAACTGGCGGACGGGAATTACCTCGTTGTCGAGCTAGGTCCGGAACCGCAGGCGGTCGTGGTGAATCCGAGCGGCAACGTAGTGCGATCCACTCCGTTGGCTTGTCAGAAAAAGAATTTTCATATGCAGACGCGCATGTTACGAGTCTTGCCAAACGGTAACTATCTGGCGCCACATTTATTGGACTTCGCAGTGAAAGAGTACGATCCGGCCAACGGAAAGGTGTTGTCCATGTTTCCGACGGACGATCGCGGGCGCGGCAAGCGTGATTGGCCGTTCACAGCAATACGTTTAAGTAATGGCAACACGTTGATTGCTTGCACCAACGGCAATCGCATTATTGAGGTCAATGCAGGTGGGGACATTGTTTGGAGTGTTGACAATGAAGATCTTGGCGAAAATCTGTTCGACGACGCGTGTGGAGCGCAGCGTTTGCCGAACGGGAACACGGTGATTTCGAGTTATCATGCCAAGGGTGATGCCGTCAAACTGTTTGAGGTAACGCGCGATAAAAAAGTCGTATGGCGTTACAACGGAATGAACAGTGGATTCCATCATTTCCAGATTCTGACGACCAACGGCAAGCCGTTGGAAAAGAATACTCTCAAATAGCGGATGTGGATCGAAAGTGGAACCTGTGTCATTGTCG
>MDSW01088285.1_pt1 | contig 11575 bp, 10 predicted proteins | sample 811171 | NCBI WGS metagenome assembly MDSW01 (sample SAMN05326641, study PRJNA326480) | marine metagenome | isolation source: seawater | place: Atlantic Ocean: North West | collected 2012
CGCACATCCGGTGCCCCAAGCACTTGGATGGCCGCAAACGGGTGTTCGTATACCAGTACCCGTCGAAGGAGCGCTGCGAGCAGCTTGACCTGCCGCTGATGGTGCGTGCCAACGGCAGTGGTTTCGGCACCAAGTTCACGGTCTCCATCGAAGCCCGGGAAGGCGTTTCCACCGGCATTTCCGCCGCCGACCGGGCGCGCACCGTGCAGGCCGCCGCCGCCAAGCACGCCAAGGCGTCGGACATCGTCCAGCCGGGGCATATTTTCCCGCTGATGGCGGAGCCGGGCGGCGTGCTGCGCCGCGCCGGGCACACCGAGGCGTCCTGTGATCTGGCGGTGATGGCCGGCTGCGAGGCCGCCGGCGTGATCTGCGAGGTGATGAACGAGGACGGTTCCATGGCGCGCCGCCCGGACCTGGAGAGCTTCGCCCAGGAGCACGGCATCAAGATCGGCACCATCGCCGACCTGATTCAGTACCGCGCGCTCAACGAGCAGACCATCGAGCCGGTGTCCGAGCACCCGCTGGACACCTGGTACGGTGAATTCCGGCTGGTGGCGTTCCGCGACACCGTCGACGGCCATGTGCACATCGCCCTGGTCAAAGGCGAGGTGCACGAGGATAAGGAAGTGACGGTGCGGGTGCACCAGGTGGACCCGCTGCGCGATCTGATGAGCGCCAAGCTCAACGGCCGCACCGGCTGGAACATGCACCGGGTGCTGGAAGCGGTGGCCGACGCGGAAACCGGGGTGGTGATCATCCTCGGCCAGGACGAGGACTCCGAGCCCACCCTGGACCGCCTGCAGGCGTTTTTCGACGGCACCGCCAACAAGCCCAAGGGCGAGTCGCGCACCTATCGCAACATCGGCACCGGCTCTCAGATTCTCAAGGCGCTGGGCGTGCGCAAGATGCGCCTGCTCAGCTCACCGATGAAATTCAACGCGCTTTCCGGTTTCGACCTGGAGATCGTCGAATACGTGGAAGCGGACGGCTAAGGAAAAACACATGCACGATATCAAAACCTTCGAAGGCACTCTGAACAACGTGGGCGGCCGTTACGCCCTGGTGGTGGCGCGTTTCAACAGCTTCGTGGTGGAAGCGCTGCTGGCCGGCGCGGTGGACACCCTGGTGCGCCACGGCGTGGCCCGCGATGACATCGAGATCATCCGCGTGCCCGGCGCCTGGGAACTGCCGGTGGCGGTGAAGAAGATCCTGGAAAAGCGCGACTACGACGCGGTGATCGCGCTGGGCGCGGTGATCCGGGGCGGCACCGCCCACTTTGAGTACGTGGCCGGTGAGGCCGCCAAGGGCATCGCCGCGGTGCAGAACGACACCGGCGTGCCGGTGGCCTTCGGTGTGCTCACCGTGGAGTCCATCGAGCAGGCGATCGAGCGCAGCGGCACCAAGGCCGGCAACAAAGGCGCCGAGGCCGCGATGTCCGCTCTGGAAATGGTTTCTCTGTTCAAGGCGCTTTAATGACCCAGTCCGCCGTACCGTCTTCCCCCGCCGCGCGCCGCAAGGCGCGCCGCTACGCGTTGCAGGCGCTGTACCAGTGGCAGCTTGCCGGCGCCACGCTGAGCGATATCGAGGCCCAGTTCCTGGCCGCCAACGATATGCAGAAGGTGGACCGCACCTATTTCCACGACCTGCTGCACGGCGTGCCCGCCGAAGTGAGCGGCCTGGACGAGGCGCTGCGCCCGTTCCTGGATCGCCGGGTGGAGGAGCTGTCCCAGGTGGAGAAGGCGCTGCTGCGCATCGGCGCCTTCGAGCTCAAGGAGCGTCTGGATGTGCCCTATCGGGTGGTGATCAACGAAAGCATCGAGCTGGCCAAGGTGTTTGGCGCCGACGACTCCTTCAAGTACGTTAACGGCGTGCTGGATAAACTGGCGCGGCGGCTGCGTTCCGCCGAGACCGCCCACCGCCCCGCCGCGTCCCGGCAGGCCCCGGACGACGATGGAGCGGACAAGGACTGACCGTGGCATAACAAAGGGAGCGTTTGATTATGGATGAATTCGCTCTGATAGAACGCTACTTCCGCCGCCCGGACCACCCGCCGGGCGATGGCGTGGTGCTGGGCCCCGGCGACGACGCGGCCCTGCTGCTCCCGCCCGCCGGCGACGAGCTGGTAATGACCCTGGACACCAGCCTCGGCGGCCACCACTTCCCCGACGACCTGCCCGCCGCCGATGTGGGCCATCGCTGCCTGGCGGTGAATCTGTCCGATCTCTACGCCATGGGCGCGCGCCCGCTGTGGTTCCTGCTGTCGGTGACGCTGCCGCAGGCCGACGAGGCCTGGCTGGCCTGCTTCGCCCAGGGCATGTTCGATCTGGCGGACCGGGCCGGCATCGCGCTGGTCGGCGGTGACGTTACCCGTGGGCCTTTGAGCGTGAGCATCCAGGCCACCGGCGCGGTGACGCCGGGCCGTGCGTTGCGCCGCAACGGCGCCCGCGCCGGCCAGCGCCTGGCGATCGGCGGCGTGCCCGGGCAGGGCGGCCTGGGGTTGCGTCACTGGCAGGCCGGCGAGCGCGCCTCGGTGAGCGCCCGCCACCTGGCCCGGCCCGCTTTCCCGCTGGATCTGGGCGCCGCCCTGGTGGGCCGGGCGGGGGCCGCCATCGACGTCTCCGACGGCCTGTTGCAGGACCTGGGGCACATCCTCAAGGCGAGCGGCGGGCTGGGCGCGGAGCTGGATCTGGCGACGTTGCCGGTGAACGAGGAGCTGGCGGCCCTGGACGAGGCGGACCGTTACCCGCTGCAGCTCACCGGCGGTGACGATTACTGTTTGCTGTTCACCTGGCCCGACGCGCGGCCTCTGCCGCCGGGGGCCAGCGACATCGGCATGATCACCGAGGCGGGGCCGGTCCTGCTGCGCTACCCGGACGGCCGCACCGAGCCCGCCCGGCCGGGGGGCTGGCGGCACTTTTAGTCCGGCCCGGGCAGGCCGGTTCAGGCGCGGTGGGGCAGGGCGTCGTGCAGGCGTTTCAGGCGCTGGCGCACGCTGGCTTCGATGCCGGCGGCGTCCAGGCCGTGCTCGGCGAGCAGCGCGTCCCGCTTGCCGTGGTGGATAAAGTGATCCGGCAGGCCCAGGTTGAGCACCGGCACCACCACGCCTTCGTCGATCAGCAGCTCGTTGACCGCTGAGCCGGCGCCGCCCATGCGCTGGTGGTCTTCCAGCGTCACCACCAGGTCATGGCGGGCGGCGGCGTCCAGCACCGCGGCCCGGTCCAGGGGCTTCACCCAGCGCATGTCGATCACCGTGGCGTCGAGTTTCTCGGCGGCTTCCAGGGCCGCCGGCACCAGCGCGCCGAAGGCGAGCAGGGCGGCGTCGCCCTTGCCCTGGCGCAGGGTGCGGCTTTCGCCGACCGGCAGGGCGGTCATGGTGTCTTCGATTTTCGCGCCGGGGCCGGTGCCGCGCGGGTAGCGCACCGCCGCCGGGCCGTCGTGGAGCCAGGCGGTGTAGAGCAGCTGCCGGCATTCGTTCTCGTCCGACGGCGCCGCCACGATCATGTTCGGCACGGTGCGCAGGTAGGCGAGGTCGAACACGCCGCCGTGGGTGGCGCCGTCCTCGCCCACCAGGCCGGCCCGGTCGATGCCGAAGGTCACGTCCAGGTTCTGCAGCGCCACGTCATGGATCAGCTGGTCGTAGGCGCGCTGCAGGAAGGTGGAGTAGATCGCCACCACCGGCTTGCGGCCTTCGCAGGCCATGCCGCCGGCCAGCGTCAGCGAGTGCTGCTCGCAGATCGCCACGTCGTGGTAGCGCTCCGGGAAGCGGCGCGCGAAATCCACCATGCCGGAGCCTTCGCACATGGCCGGGGTGATGCCGATCAGGCGCGGGTCCTGCTTGGCCAGGTCGCACAGCCACTGGCCGAACACTTCCTGGTACTTGGGGCTCTTCGGTTTGGCCGGCTTGGCCACTTCCACTTTCGCCTTGGGCTCGATCTTGTTGATCGCGTGGTAGCCCACCGGGTCCGCTTCCGCCGGGCCGAAGCCCTTGCCCTTGGTGGTGTAGACGTGCAGCAGTTGCGGCCCTTCCAGGTCGCGCATGGTCTCCAGGGTGGCGGTCAGCTCGTCGATGTCGTGGCCGTCGATGGGGCCGATGTAGTTGAAGCCGATCGCCTCGAACAGCATGTCCGGGCTGACCATGTTCTTCATGCTTTCTTCGGTGCGGCGCACGAAGTCCCAGGCCGCCGGCATGGCGGAGAGCACTTTCTTGCCGCCTTCGCGCAGGGCGATGTAGGTCTTGGACGACCAGATGCGCGCGAAGTAGTTGGCCAGCCCGCCCACGTTGTGGCCGATCGACATGGTGTTGTCGTTGAGAATCACCAGCAGGTTGGCGCGGGTGTGGGCGGCGTGGCTCATCGCCTCGAAGGCCTGGCCGGCGGTCATGGCGCCGTCGCCGATCACCGCCACGGTGCGGCGCTTGTCACCGGCCTGTTCGGCGCCCAGGGCCATGCCCAGCGCCGCGCTGATCGAGGTGGACGAGTGGCCCACCCCGAAGGTGTCGAATTCCGACTCGGTGCGTTTCGGGAAGCCGGACAGGCCGTGCTGCTGCCGCACGGTGAGAATCTCGTCGCGGCGGCCGGTGAGAATCTTATGCGGGTAGCACTGGTGGCCCACGTCCCACACCAGCCGGTCGTGGGGGGTGTCGAACAGGTAATGCAGGGCCACGGTCAGTTCCACCACGCCGAGGCCGGCGCCGAAGTGCCCGCCGGCGCGACCCACGGCGTAGAGCAGGTAGGCGCGCAGTTCGTCCACCATCTGCTCAAGGTCCGTTTCGGGCAGTCGCCGCAGGTCCGCCGGCGCGCCTATGCGGTCCAGCAACGGCGTGTGGGGGCGGGTCAGCGGAATGTCGGTAAACGTCTTTTGCATTGGTTGGGAGCCTGAATCAGTCGGCGTCGGCTTGGCAAGGGGAGGCATTATAACGATCCTTGGGGCCCGCCGTCAGTGATTGCGAGGGGCAATCAACGCTAGTGGGAACGCTGCACGATGTAGTCCGCCAATTGTTGCAGCGGCCCGGCGGCGTCGCCGTAGCCGGCGAGGGCGGCGCGGGCCTGCCGGCACAGGGCCTGGGCGCGCTCGCGGCTGGCCTGCAGGCCGAGCAGGGCCGGGAAGGTGCTTTTGCCGTGCTTCTCGTCGGACTTGCTGGGTTTGCCGAGCTGTTCGGTGTCCATGGTCACGTCGAGGATGTCGTCCTGGATCTGGAACGCCAGGCCGATGGCGTCGCCGTAGGCGGTCAGATTGCGCGCCAGCTCGGCGTCCGGGCGGCCGGCGGCCAGGTAGCCCAGGGTCAGGCTGGCGGTGATCAGGCGGCCGGTTTTCAGGTAATGCATGCGTTCCAGGGCGGCCACGTCCTGCAGCTGGCCGTGGGCGGCCATGTCCTGCATCTGCCCGGCGGCCATGCCGGCGCCGCCGGCGGCCTGGGTGAGCGCGCGCACCATGCCCACGCGGGCGCCGTCCGGGTAGTCGCCGGCGCGGCTGAGCAGCTCGAAGGCGAAGGTGTGCAGGGTGTCCCCGGCGAGGATCGCGGTGGCTTCGTCGAAGGCGCGGTGGCAGGTGGGCTGGCCCCGGCGCAGGTCGTCGTCGTCCATCGCCGGCAGGTCGTCGTGGACCAGGGAGTAGGCGTGGATCAGCTCCACCGCCACCGCCGGCACGTCGGCCTGTTCCAGGCTGCCGCCGGCGAGCCGGCAGGCGGCGTACACCAGCATCGGGCGGATCCGCTTGCCGCCGGCCAGGGCCGCGTAGCGCATCGCTTCGGCGAGGCGCGGGGCGTCGCTGGCCGCGGGGTCCGGCAGATGGTCGCGCAGCGCCTGGTCGAGCCGCGCGCGCACGGTGGCGTTGAGCGGGTCCAGGGCGTTGAGGTTACTGGTCATCGCGGCCTTCGAACGGCACCGGCTCGGCTTGCGGGTCCTGCTCCAGCAGGATGCGCACCTTCTGCTCCGCCTGGCTCAGCGCCTGCTGGCACTCGCGGGTCAGTTTGACGCCCTGTTCGAACGCCTGCAGGGATTCTTCCAGGGTCAGCTCGCCGGACTCCATGCGTTCCACAAGGGCTTCCAGGCTGTCCAGGGATTGTTCCAGTTGCGGGGTCTTTTTGGCCATGTGTGCGATAACCTCGGGTGACCTCGTGGGATGGCCGGCGCAACATACTTCAGCACCGCCGGGGGGTCAATTGGGGCGGCCGCCGGCCCTGGCTTCAGGCGCCGGGCGGCCCGTCGTACTTCTTCGCGCCCAGGCCGGTGTCGTACCAACCGGCCCGGTCGGCATAGAAGATGTGATCGTTGGGGGCCAGGTCCGGGGTTTGGTCCAGTCCGCCGGCGGGCACGATCACGCCGCTGCCATCGCGTTTCTCATGGGGCACCATGCTGCCGCACTGCGTGCAGAACGCCCGGGCGAAGCTTTTCGCCCCGGGCAGATCGAAACGGCGTACCTGGTCCTCGCCTTTGAGCCATTCCAGCGCGTCCGCCGCGGCGATCAGATTGGCGGCGTGGGCGGTGCCGCTGAAGCGCTGGCAGCGCGAGCAATGACACAGGTGGAACTGGTGAAACGGGCCGCTGATCCGGTAGCGGACCTGGCCGCACAAACAGCCGCCTTCGTAGGTGGTCATCGGCGCAACTCCTGACTCTGGAGGTGTGTGAGTGCTCACAACGGATGGCGCCGTAATGAGCAGTTCCAGTTGATTCCAAAAGGGTCTAAACACGCCCTTCCGCCTCGCCGGGCGCCGTCCTATAGTGAAATGCCCGCCGGGTCGTCGCAAGCGGCTTCTTCCTCTGATCTCCTTAATCTATGGCGTTTCGCTTGCGGAGCCGGCGGGGCTCTTTCGCCGCTCCGTTTCGGTCTCGCCGCTCGTCCCTTCCCCCGACTTACCATGATTTTACGACCCGACGCTGGCCGTTTTGAGCGGCCCTCTCCTATGCTGATCCATGTTGAAAGCCATTCCCGGCCGCTGGACGCAGGCCGACTCACTCTGCAAGGAGAGCAACCATGAGCGACACATCGCATTTTCCACCCCAACATCAAGACGAGCAGCCGGGCGACGAACACCGGATGACGCCGGAGCCGCAGTACATACGTGATGAGTATCGCGGCTCCGATAAGCTTCTCGGGAAGGTGGCATTGATCACCGGCGGCGACAGCGGTATCGGGCGCGCGGTGGCGCTGCATTTCGCCCGCGAGGGCGCGGATTGCGCGCTGGTCTACCTGGAAGAGGAAACCGACGCGCGGGAGACCGCTGATCTGGTCGAAGCGGAAGGCCGCCGTTGCGTGTTGATTCGTGGCGATGTCGGCGATCCCACGTTCTGCCATGAGACTGTCGCCCGTACCCTCAATGACCTGGGCGATATTAATATCGTCGTGAATAACGCGGCGGAACAATACGATTGGAAGGAGATCACCGAACTGGAAAACGACCAGCTCGAACGCACCTTCCGCACCAATGTGTTCAGCCATTTCTATCTCACCAAGGCGGCGCTGCCGCACCTGCACGAGGGCGACACGATTATCTCCACGTCCTCGATCAATGCGTTCAAAGGCAACCCCACGCTGCTCGACTACACCGCCACCAAAGGCGCGGTACAGGCGCTGGTGCGTTCGTTCGCGACCGCGCTGATCAGCAAGGGCATCCGCGTTAACGCGGTAGCCCCCGGGCCGATCTGGACGCCGCTGATTCCGGCCAGTTTCGATGAAGAGAAGGTCGCCAAGTTCGGCGGGCAGGTGCCGATGAACCGGGCCGGGCAGCCATGTGAGGTGGCGCCGGCTTATGTCTATCTGGCGAGCGCCGACAGCTCCTACGTCAGCGGCCAGACCCTGCACGTCAACGGCGGGGTGATCCTTAACACCTGAGCGGCCCATGGGTGCTAGAATCCGCGCCCATGAAACGGATCCTCGCCCCCATGGAGGGTCTGGCGGACTTCTGGGTGCGCCGGGCCCTCACCGATGTCGGCACCTACGACTGGTGTGTCAGCGAGTTCGTGCGCGTCAGCGGCGAGCTGTTGCCGCCCCGTGTCTTCTACCGCTGGTGCCCGGAGCTGCGCGATGGCGCCCGCACCCGTTCCGGCACCCCGGTGCATCTGCAGTTGCTGGGCTCGGACCCGGTGAGCATGGCGGACAACGCCGCCCAGGCGGTGGCACTGGGGGCGCCGGCCATCGACCTCAATTTCGGTTGCCCGGCGAAGATCGTCAACCGCCATGGCGGCGGCGCCATCCTGCTGGATGAGCCGGAGCGGGTGCACGCGGTGACCCGGGCGGTGCGCGCGGCGGTGCCCGCCCACATACCGGTGTCGGTGAAAATGCGGCTCGGCAACGAGCACATGGATCTGGCGCTGGATAACGCTCTGGGCGTGCAGGAGGCCGGCGCCGCCTGGCTCACCGTGCACGGCCGCACCAAGCGGCAGGGTTACCGGCCACCGGCCTATTGGGACCGGATCGGCGCCATCCGTGAGCGGGTCACTCTGCCGGTGATCGCCAACGGCGAAATATGGACCCTCGAGGACGCCCGCCGCTGCCAGGCGGAGAGCGGTTGCCAGGATCTGATGCTGGGGCGCGGCGCGGTGGCCAACCCGTTGCTGACCCGCGAAGTGGCGGGCGGCGAACCCGCCGGCTGGACGGAAGTGCTGGCGGTATTGCGTGCTTTCGGCGCCGATATCGTCGGCACCGGCAGCGAGGCGCAGCTGTGCGGCCGGGTCAAGCAATGGCTCAGCTACAGCCGCCGGCGCTGGCCGCAAGCGGGGCCGCTGATGGAGTCGGTGAAGCGCGAGACGCGGCTGGCGGATCTGCGCGCCATTCTGGAGCGCGAGTCAGGGGGAAACAACGACGGCCAGGTTGTATCTTTTTAGGCCGAAACCTGCCTTTCCAAAGGCCTCGTCAAGGCCTTTTCCACCCTTCTCGGAGCCCGGGCTTGAGCCCAGCCCCGGGTACCCCTTTATTGCTGTAAGTCCCGATATACGGGCTTCTTCGCCGCGGCTCCGGCATCCCCTGCCGCATGTTTTCATTTTTTTGGGGGGGCCTTTAACCTTTTTTCGATCACGACACCGGCATGGTCCGTGCTATCCCTTAAAAGACGTTTATATGAACTGGGTTTTGCAGGAGAGCGGAACATGTACGAGGTACACGCTTTTTTCGCCGAGGGTGAGGCGACCAAGGCCATGGAACCGGAATACGAGGCCGGGGAACGCTATGTTCTGATTGTTTTTTGCCGTCGCCCCCGTTATAGCCTCCATGACTTCAAACTGGTGGAAGAAATCGCCCGGCGCTTTGGCTGGGAAGATGTGCAGGTTTCTCACGGCGGCGTGCTTCAGCCGGAATTTCTCAACGGTGATCTGTGCGATCTTCAGGACTGCTTCATCGAAGCCCTGCACAAGGGCGGCGCGGTGGTGTCGCTGAACGACTGGCTGATGCGCGCGCTCTACGTCCGCTGAACACGCTCCAAGCCCTTCGACTAAAGTCATACTGTGGCTGAACACACCTTTGTTTACTCTTGAGCCAGCTGGCCCGTGTCAACGCGGGTCCCGTGTTTGTCAGTGCGCAAAGGGGTAAACAAATGAGAGAAGAAAACGCCCGTGCCTACTGGGCCGCTAATCTCAAGCTCATCTTCACCTATCTCATCATCTGGTTCGTAGTGTCCTACGGCTGCGGCATCCTGTTCGTGGATGCACTCAATAACATTCAGTTCTTCGGTTTCAAACTGGGTTTCTGGTTCGCCCAGCAGGGCTCGATCTATGTGTTCCTGGTGTTGATCTGGATGTACGCCTTCACCATGAACAGGCTCGACCGCAAATTCGACGTCCACGAAGAGTGAGCGCCGGGAAAATAACAAAGAGGACCAAGAGATGGATGTTCAACTACTAACGTATCTTTTCGTCGGTGGCTCGTTCGCGCTCTATATCGGTATCGCGATCTGGTCGCGGGCGTCATCCACGAAAGACTTCTACGTCGCCGGCGGCGGCGTATCACCGATCGCCAACGGCGCGGCCACCGCGGCGGACTGGATGTCCGCGGCATCGTTTATTTCCATGGCGGGTATCATCGCCTTCTCCGGTTACGACGCCTCGGTGTATCTGATGGGGTGGACCGGCGGCTATGTGTTGCTGGCGATGCTGCTGGCGCCCTACCTGAGAAAATTCGGCAAGTTCACCGTGCCGGACTTCATCGGTGATCGTTACTATTCCAACGTGGCGCGTACCGTCGCGGTGATCTGCGTGATCTTTATTTCCTTTACCTATGTGGCCGGCCAGATGCGCGGCGTGGGTATCGTGTTCGCCCGCTTCCTGGAAGTGGACGTGAACATGGGCGTGGTGATCGGCATGGCGATCGTGTTCTTCTACGCCGTACTCGGCGGCATGAAGGGGATTACCTACACCCAGGTTGCCCAGTACTGCGTATTGATTTTCGCCTTCCTGGTACCGGCGGTGTTCCTGTCCATTCTGATGACCGGCCATGTGCTGCCGCAGACCGGCTTCGGCGCCACGGTGCTGGACGCCGCCGGTAACGACACCGGTGTCTACCTGCTCGAGCGACTGGACGGCATTGTTCAGGATCTCGGCTTCGGCGCTTATACCGAAGGTCAGAAGTCCACCATCGATGTGTTCTTCATCGCCGCCGCGCTGATGTGCGGTACCGCCGGTCTGCCCCACGTTATCGTGCGTTTCTTCACCGTACCCACGGTCCGTGATGCGCGTATCAGTGCCGGCTGGGCGCTGCTGTTTATCGCCCTGCTGTACACCACCGCTCCGGCGGTCGGCGCCTTCGCCCGTACCAACCTGATCGAAACCGTGCACCAGACCGAGTACCAAGAGCTGCCGGGCTGGTTCTATAACTGGGAAAACTCCGGTTTGATCGGCTGGGTGGATAAGAACGACGACGGCCGGGTACAGATGTCCGCCGGCGCCGCCTTCAAGGGCACGCCGACCTTCGCCGGCGACCGCGGCGAAGTGACCGGCTCCCACGGTCAGCGCGTGGTCACCAACGAAGTCACCGATAACGATGCGGAAGTGTATATCGACCGTGACATCATCGTGCTGGCGAACCCGGAGATCGGCAATCTGCCGGCCTGGGTGATCGCACTGGTGGCCGCCGGTGGCGTGGCCGCAGCACTGTCGACGGCGGCCGGCCTGTTGCTGGTGATCTCGTCGGCGGTGTCCCATGACTTGCTGAAGAAAACGCTTAAGCCGGATATTTCCGAGAAACAGGAGCTGCTGGCGGCGCGTCTGGCCGCGGTGGTGGCGATCCTGATCGCCGGTTACTTCGGTATCAATCCACCGGGCTTCGTGGCGCAGGTGGTGGCGTTCGCCTTCGGTCTCGCCGCGGCCAGCTTCTTCCCGGTGATTCTGATGGGCATCTTCTACAAGCGCATGAACAAAGAGGGCGCGATCGCGGGTATGGCGGTAGGCCTGGCCTTCACCTTCTCCTACATCGTGTACTTCAAGTTCGTGTCGCCGGAGCTGAACAGCGCCGAGAACTGGCTGTTCGGGGTATCACCGGAGGGCATCGGTACCGTCGGTATGGTCCTCAACTTTATCGTCGCGTTCGCGGTATCCCGTGTGACCGCGCCGCCGCCGGAGCACATCCAGCATATCGTTGAAGACATCCG
>MDSW01134833.1_pt1 | contig 11575 bp, 5 predicted proteins | sample 811171 | NCBI WGS metagenome assembly MDSW01 (sample SAMN05326641, study PRJNA326480) | marine metagenome | isolation source: seawater | place: Atlantic Ocean: North West | collected 2012
CGAGACGCGCGAAATATCTCGCTTTTTTTTTGACTTTTACGCGCGATGGGCGTTTTCGTGAGTAATATACGTGCGGTTGATGTATACGTGGTACGTGACTGTTTGTACATAGATCGGTCGGTCGGACACGCGTCGCGTCTGACACCCGTGAGTAGTGTGCGTGCGGTTGATGTATACTTGGTACGTGACTGTTTGTACATAGATCGGTCGGTCGGACACGCGACGCGTTTGAAACCGACGCATCGACGCGACGGTTCGCGCGTCGCGGCGCGCGAGACGGACGCGCGCGCGTTCGGAGACGACGCGCCAACGAAACAGCGAATCGTTTCGCGACGCGTCGACGTCTCCGGCGTCGCGACGCGATGGACGCGGGCGACGACGCGGGCGAATTCGCGACGCGACGCGACGCGAAGGCGAACGGGCGCGCGGCGACGGCGGGCGACGGACGCGGGACGCGGTTTCGGCTATGGCGAGACGACGGCGACGACGACGGACGCGCGCGGCGGTGGGCGGGGGATCTGGACAGCGCGGGCGCGCGATCGGGCGGGATCTGGGAAGTAGGGGGGAAGGCGACGCGGGACGCGCGACGGGACGGCGAAGGCGTCGCGCGCGCGTTGGATTTCGACGACGACGACGACGGGGGGTGGGAGGGCGCGGCGGCGTCGACGACGACGTCGTGTGCGTCATCGACGTCGCGGTTGCGGTCGGCGCGCGGAGACGACGACGCGGCGGTGTTCGACGAGGAGGCGGCGCGCGACGAGGCGGCGGCGGCGGCGGCGGAGGACGACGAAGCGAGAGGCGCGCTGCGAGGGGCTCTGGACGCGGTGGACTTGGCGTCGAGAAACGCGATTTCGCGACGATTCGACGTTGAAAGCGTGAAAGAATTAGCGCGAGAGTGCGCGCGGGCGCGACGGGCGGCGGGCGTGCGGGATTTGCGTTTCGTCGACGACGCCGACGACGAGCTCGCTCGGGAGTCGAGGCTCGAGGAGGCTCGCGCCAAGTGTCGGGCGAAAGTTGCCGAAGCCGAAGCGGATTTTCTTCGTAGAGAAGCCGAGGAGGCGAAAGAAAAGTATATCTCGCGGTACGGCGACGCGGGTCGCGCGTGGGTGGCTTCTCTGAGCGCGCGCGTGGACGAATGGCACGCCGACTGCGCGCAAAAGTTGACGACGGTCGCGACGTCGCCTCGATACGCCGACGTCGATTCGTCCGGCGCGGCGACGTTGGCGGCGACGAAGTGGTTGCATCTGCTCGACGCGTCACCGACGAAGCGTCGGCGATCTCTCGCGGCGCGCGAAGACTAGAGTTGTAACGTAATTTAATTTTTTTGTATGTTTCGTCGAATTACCGATGACGACTTCGTCGACGCCCTAGGCGACGCGCGACGAGTCTTCTAGCTCTAGAGCTTTTTTTGTTCTTTTTCTGTTTCTCATTGGTCATGGGAGAGTATGTTGTAACAGAGGGTGGTATCATGACGCGGGCACCGGCGAAGGTTTCGGGACGCCCTCCTTGTCTTGTTGCGGTAAGCACGAGCGAGCGACAGACTCGAAGAGTCGCTCGATCTCCGGCGAGCACTTGGTGAAAGCGTGTCCCCAGAAGTTGTACCGCGGATTTTTGATGAGCTCGATGAACGTGATCAACAAACCCCACGGATGTGGCCGATTGACGATCAAGCGTTCGAGGAGAACGCGCGTGATTTGCTCTTGAATGATCGCGAACTTGGCTTCGGAAAACAAAAAGAGAATCACGCACGAGAAGTAGTGCGTGTGGCAGTTCGGATACCGAAGCTGATTCGCGATAGCGTTCACGAACAGGTATCGGCCCTCCATATCGAGCGATTCGATAAGTTGCGAGAACAACTCCATCGGAGCGCTTTGCGCGATGCCGCTCGAGGCGTCCTTACTGCGGTTTGCTTGAATCGCTTGGACGCCGACGTAGAGCACAAAGGCGTTGATCAACGGGACGTTGTACTTTGTTCCCGCCGCGAGCGCGGCTGAAGGAGACAACATCAAGCGATGAATCAGTTGCTGGCTCAGGTTCTCAGACTTTCGTGTCGTTAAGAACGCATCCACTTCTTCGCGCATGGGCGAGGAGCGGAAGGCGTGGTCGGCGTCGGCGTTGATTCTCGGCGCTTGCTGCGTCTCCGGAAGTAAGTCCACCTTCAAGTTTGGAGTGAACGGATCGGGTAGTCGCATATTGCGCGGATATGCCGACAACACCAAGTTGCGCAACTGGATGCAGTTGGGCGGGATGATGTCGCAGAAGTTGACATGATGGTTGCACAAAAACTCCGGGAAGTCGTGCAGCAAGACGAGAAACATGCGAAGCATGCCCTTGTACAGCAACTTGATCGGTTCAGAGAGATCTGCCGTCCGCAAGTGCGGTTCCATGAAGCGTAGGATGGCCGTCAGCAATCGTTGCAACAAAGGCCAACCCTTTTGTTCGTGGTCGATCAAGAGACGAGGCATGAAGCAGCGATGGGAGACGAGTTCAAGCCAGGCAAATGCAAAGCCCGGCACGCGAAGCGGTTGCAACGCCAAAAAAGCGGAGGCAAACGCCGCGAGAACTTGAGGATGCGAGGAGTCCAAGGCGTTATCTGGGGCGTGCATCTCGTTGAGCAAACCAGCGAGCGCGCGGAAGTAAGGTCGCGCGTTAAACGCAACGTTACGTTCATCCGTGTCGCGCATCGCCGTGCGGACGACGGCGACCAAGGCGCGGCCGAAAAATGCCAACCTCGACGCCAGCGGTTCTTCTTGACGACGAACCAATCGCGTGACGAGGCGAACGTACGCGTCGATCGCAGCGAAAGAAAGCTGCGAGCTCGCTTGAGGCGTCGCGCTCGGCACTTCGCTGCCGAGACAGTGAGTGACGGCGAGTTCAACCAAGATGCGCAAGAAGCGTTCTTGGGTGTCCTCTGCGAGCAGACGCGACTCCACGAGTCGCTGCATGAACGCCACGTTCGCCGCGTCGGTGACGGGCAAATCTTGCACTCGAGCCCATTCGTCGAAGTGCGCCGCAACCTTTTCGCGCAAGCCCGCGGGATCGGGTTGACCGTGCGGATGCGCACCAGACGGAGGACCCTTGGCCGAATCCTTGCCGGCGTCTTGCGCGCCGTCGGCGACGCCCTCAGACGGAACATCCGGCGGCAGCGGTGGCGGCGCACCTGGAGGTGGCGGCGGCGGCATGCCTGGATACGCCACAGGCGGTGGCGGTGGCTGTGGTTGTCCGAAAGGTGGCTGTCTCGCGAAAGCCGGCGGCGCGCCCGAGGGCGGCGGCGGTCCCGACGGTGCGCGAGGAAGCTGCGCAAAGTCGTCGTAGATGCGAAGAGCGGCGGTGGGGAGCTGTCCAGGTCGCGGTCTGAGCGACTCCGGAAGCGCCGCCGGGTATCGACCTTGCATGATGGCCGCATCAAAGAACGGCTGATTGATACCAGACTCACGATGCTTTTGACGCACAATCACAGCCGCGGCGAGAGATTCATCGATGTCTCGAATCGCCTTCTCGGACGCCGCCTTTTCAATGAGCGCGCAACCCAATTCGAGATTGTCAACCGTCGCAGATTGCACCGCGGCTTCGAGGGCGGATGCCTCCGAGCCGGCGCCGGCACCTGACTGCTGCAAAAGCGCACGAAGCTGATTCGCAACACTCGCCTTGAGAGGCTCTCGGCAAGTCACCAAGGCGAGCGAGCCGGCGAGCGAAGACACCATGAGATGCGCCGCCTTGCGCACGCGGTTGATGTCAGCCTCGGTGGCGAAATCCTTGCGGACTAACTCTTGCGATGTTTTGCAAGCGATGGTCACGGAACGTTCGACAACGGGCGCGACGATCTCCCGAATACCTTGCGTCAAAGCCACAGGGAGGAGACGCAAGAGCGCGGCTCGAGTAGATTCTGGCAAGTTTGGCGCCGCCGCGACGCGCACGTGAGCTTGCATGTTTGGCAACGCGCCCTCGAGGCTTTGCGTTTGCAAACGAGTCTTCTCTTCCTCATCCATACTACGACCGACAACGCCGTGCTGCTGAAGCGACCCTTCTGATGCGGCCGATTGCAACGGTACCGGCGCTGCAAAATTCTTGTCCGCGACAAAGTCGGGGTTGTTTTGGCGCTCGCGCATTCGAGACGCGAGCAACATCGAAGGCTCGATGTCCTTCATGTTGACGTCCAAATGCTTGAACAGCCGTTCCATCTCAAACTTCAGGTTCAGCTTCAAGTCGCGTTCGTTATAGATTTCGCACAACAACGACAAAATGGCCACCGTCCAAGGATTCGGCGGTTTAAAGATCATGTTGTCTTTAGCCGGTTCGAGCACCTTGGCGACGAAGGGCACGACGCCGATCATGCGACCGGATTCGTAGCTTTCCAAAATCAGCTCCTTGAGGTCCAAGTCACGCTGAAGCACGGGCTTACGCTTCGAGATGGTGAGTTGACCGAGCCACGAGCCGAGATTCTTCAACAAGCTGCGCTCGCCGCTGTTCGTCTTGACCTTACCGCTTGACAACAAAACCTTGATGTTTCGGTACGTGGCCTGCAAAATCGCGGCGTACAAATTCTTGTCGCCAACCTTCTCGAGAAGCTCGAGGTAAAGCGCGTGGTAGTTTGGTTCAATCGACGCACGCTTCACCACGAGATAACCGGCAAACCATTCGTACAGATCTGCGCTCACCTTGGACTTGACTTCAGCCGCCTTTTCTTCCATGTTCTCCGCCGACAGATTGTTCACCAAAAAGTGAACCTTGTCCGCTGTCGCCGCGTCTGGCTGCTTTGCTTCGGCGCTGGCGGCGACCAAGGTGTCGATGTTCAAAGACGTAGCGAAGCCGCTGGGCGCACCGGATGCCGCCGCGGCGATTTGTCCACCGCTCGACACGCGAGCGATCTGACCAATCTCTGGCGTACTCATACCGCGTGTCGTCAGACGACTGGCCGCCGGCGCGGGCGCCGACTCTCCCGCTGGAGGAGGTCCCGGTGGTTGAGGCGGCAAGTTCATCCCGGAAGACAGTGATCGAGGTAAAGGTGGGTGGTTTCCTTCACCTCCACTGTCGCCACCACCGATACGCATTCCCGCGACTCCAGCGGCAAGTTGTGCGTCGGCATTCGCCGCGGTGTTCATGCTCGGTTCGCTTCGACCGAGCGCCACGGTTTGATCGTTACCTTTAGAGAATAGGTGCAACAAATCAGGGTGTGCCTGCGCGAGATTCGGAATCTGCGCCAAGTGCTGGCAGTATTGTGGCCACTCAGTGAGTCGACGCTTGAATTGCTCGAGAGCATCCGACCCGAAGGCAAACATCTTTGATCCTTGCGGCTTGCGAAGCGCGTCCAAGACGCAACGCAAAGCAACGCCGAGAGTAATGTTACTCACGAGATTGTGGAAGATGAGCTGACCGAAGAGCACAGCTGTGATTCTCAACTCCTTTTCTGGATACTTCGGGAAGAACTTGTATTCATCAAACAAGTTGTGCACCATGCACGAGAACACATCGCGTTCGCGTTGCACTTGGCTCACTCTGAAAGCGCGCAGCACCTCGACCAACTCCCCGATGGACTGCTGCATAGAATACACGCGCTGGAAGTAGCGGTTGGCCTCTTCTTCCACGTCCGGCGTGAAACCTTGCGCGGTGCCGGCTTGCACGGACAAATCGTCCGAAGCCGCGCTCGAATCTCGACCTTTGTTTGGCGAGTTTTGAATCTGCGCGACGAGTTGGCGAAGCTCCGCCTGCAAATCGGGCGGCATCGTCTGCTGCGCGCCTTGTAAAACCTTCAAGAAAGTCTGCAAAACCTCTGGCTTGAGCGGCGTGGCACCCTTATCTCCACCCTCTTGCGTCGCCTTCGCGCGCAAGAACCGCATGCACGCGCTCACAAACGCGCCACCGTTGGCTTTGATCTTCTCTTGCAGCCACTGCTCCAAGTTTACGCCCGCGCGGACGGAGGCGATAGAAACCATCTCAATCGCCAAGGGAAACGGCGATCGATCGATGATAACTTGCAAGGCGTTCAACTCTTGACAAACGTCAAAGATACGATCGGCCGCGGCCGGTGATGACGTGTGCGCGTCAACCATGGCGCGAATCACCGCCACCGAGTGACGCCCCCACACGTTGCTCAAAACCAACCCCGACTTAGGGTGTGACGTCGCCACGTACGGAGGCAATAATGCACCGAAAGCATCGCGCGCGAGCGCGTTGTGTTCGTCGCAAACTTGCGCGAGAGTGATGCACACCGTCTCCGGAGACCGCCCGGCGCCCGGCTCGAGCGCCCCCCTCGCCGCGTCTCGGTGTCCGGTTTCGCTCAACGAGCAAAGCGTCGACATCAAATCCAAACACCCCCAAGGCCCCGCTAACGTCCCTTCAACGTCGACATGCTTCAAACTCCCCCAATCGCACGACTCCTGCGGCGAACCTAAGAGTTGTCGCAGCGCCTCAATCTGACCCGCCTGATTCTTTCCCCACGGCGCCGCGCACAAAGCCTTCGCCGGGAAGCTCTTCCCAGTCGCTCGTGAGTACATGTCGCAGATCAACTGAAACGAACTCGCGTCCGGACATCCAAACTCGGGTTGATCGAGCTTTTCCATCGCGTTCTCCCAATTTAAATCCTTATACGTCGCGTTGACGGCGTCCACCACGACGTCCCCGTTCCACGTCGTCAATCGCAACGCCTCCGCGCTCGGCGCCGCGATCCCGGCGCTTTTCGCCAACGACACCAACGCAGCCTCCCCCCTCGACGTTTCTAACTTCCCAGAGCTCGTCCTCGCGATCATCCCGACCACTTTCGCCAACCCCGCGTCGTCCAACTTTGGCAATTTCCCTAGAATTTCAATCAATGAATCTTTCGCGTGCGCGCACGCGTACCCGAGCTCCTCCATCGCCTCCGCCGTGGACGCCACCGACGCTAACCTCTGCGCGTCCACGTCTCCCTTGGACGACCCATCGCCCATCGCGCGCGCCCCGACGCCGCGTCCCGTCACGTTCGCGGATCACGCCGTCGTCGTCGTCGTCGTCGTCGTCGCGCGCGTCGCGCCCGCGCGTCGTCGCGCGCCCTGACGTCGCGCGTCGTCGCGCGTCGTCGCGCGTCGCCGTCGCTCGCGCGTCGCGCGTCGCGCGTTCGTCGCGTCGGCGCGCCGCGCACTCGAGTCGATCGCGCGCGATCGCGCGGCGCCGCGCGCGCCGAAACGCCCTCCACCGGCGAACGCCCTCCACCGGCGAACGCCCTCGACCGACGCCGCGAACGACGTTTCGGTTTCGCGCGCGCGCGCGCCGCGCGACGGGACGCGCGAAAGATACATGGCGCTCGCGAACGCCGCACTACGGAATCTCGTTTTCCCGCCGAAACGCGCGCGCGCGAAAAAGTACACCCGGTCGATCGGTCGCGCGCGCGCGTGGGCCTCTCGAGTCGTGACTCGTCGCGAGTCCCCGCACGCGGAAAACCTCCGGCGCGTGCTCGGCGCGCGCGTGCCGGTCGGACGATGACGGATGTCGAAGCGCGCGCGCGTCGCACACCTCGACGCGCGACGACGACGGCGCGTTCGCGACGCGCTCGCGACGCGCGCCGTGACGAGGGTTTTCTCGCGCGCGACGACGCGCGACGCGCGCGCGATGGTGGCGACGCGCGCGCGACGGCCCGCGCGATCGCGCGCGACGACGAAAACGCCTTTACGGCGTCGCGGCGACGTCGTCGTCGACGATCGGGGCGCGACGGCGACGCGCGCGCGCGCGCGCGCGGGGTCGGGCGGGGCGCGGGCGATGGGGAAGAATATCGCGCGCGCGCGCGTCGCGCGCGCGGCGCGATCGGGCGCGCGAGGGCGCGGCGCGCGCGTCGGCGCGGGCGTTGACCGCGCGCGCGTCGCGACCGCGCGCGTCGCGCGCGTCGGCGCGGGCGAGGACGCGACGACGGCGCGCGCGAGGGCGCGCGCGAGGGCGCGCGCGGAGGGCGCACATTTAACGTCGTTCGCGCGCGATCGCGCGATCGCGCGGCGCGCGCGGGCGACGACGGGCGCGCGCGCGATGGGTGGGCACGCGCGCGCGCGCGCGGCACCTGGCGACTTTTTGGGCGCGAAACCGAGCACCCGAGATTTCGCGCTGGAGGATTTGTTTCGGTTTGATTTCGCGAGCGGCGACGAGGGCGAGGGCGAGAAGCGCGCGACGATCGACGGCGGGCGCGAGGGCGACGCGGTGAGAGCGGCGGCAACGCGCGAGGCGCGCGAGGGGCGGGCGGCGGCGGATGATTGGGACGCGCTCGCGCGCGCGTGGGACGAAGTCGAGGCGCGCGCGCCGGCGCGCGATTACGCTTGGGAGGTGCTCAACTCTTTGCCGAGCGTGGGGGGGGATATCATGACGTGTAAGGAGGATGAGATGGATTGTTTCGCGTACGGCGGCGCGCATTCGGTGCCGTACATCGCGCCGGAGTGGCTCGAGCGTCCGAACGGGGACGTCGAGGATGGCGTGAGCGATAACGAAGACGAGGACGAGGACGAGGGCGACGCGCATCGGTTTACTAAAGCCATGCGCGAGAGTAGCTCTTTTTTGCTCGATGATGAAGATGAGTTCATGCGCACCGTTGATGCGCCGGTGGATTTTATCACCGAACCCGAGGCTTTCGCGGCGAGGCGCGAGGCGCGGGCGCTCGCGCGAGACGCGCGCGAGCCAGCCATCGACTTTGCGGTGAAGAGCGCGCTGCTGTGTGGCGACGAGGAAGAGGATGATTTTAGCGGGCAAGATTGCAGCACGATGGCGGATGAATCGGCGTACGAGTTCCAGGAACATTTCGCCACCGCCGCGGATGGGCGCGTCTTTCGCGTCTCCAGCGCTCTCGTGACGCCGTCGTCGAGCGAACGCGCCAACGTCGAGGATAGCGCGAACCATCGAGGGTTGACGGATAGCGAAGATTCCGACGCCGATCTCGTCGCTCACAGCGCGAAGAAGTCGCCCAAGCTCATCGCGGGCTCGACGACGAAGCGTAAGCGCCGTCCGGATGGGCGTGGTCGCCGCGCCAAGGCGTACAAGAAGATTAAAAAGGACAAGGGCGTGTGCGCCACCGACGTCTACGTCATGGCCAACGGCAAGAAGATGCGTCGAGGTTGCTTGCACTGTGGGACCGTTAAAACGCCGCAGTGGCGCATGGGACCCGAGGGTAAGAAGACGTTGTGCAACGCGTGCGGCGTGCGTTACATGAAGGGTATCCTATGATACGCGTTACGCGAGGGCACCTTTGCAAGTCTCGCCTCGGAATAGAGAAGGAAAAATTTTCAAGAAATAAGTCTGGCGTATGGTTGTTGTTTTAATACATCTAAAAAATTAGCATCTAGAGCCCTCTTTCGGTCATGTACCGTTCGATCGTGTCCACGATGACTTGCGTCTGCGACTCAATCTCCACGTTGACGGTGTCGCCGATGGACTTCGCGCCGAACACCGTGACGCGCAGCGTCTCCGGGATGAGCCAAACGTTGAATCGCCCCGTCGCCTTGTCCACGTCCCCCACGGTCAGACTGCACCCATCGATGGCGATGAATCCCTTGGGCAACACGTACTTTATCAGCGCCCGATCGCTCGTCTCGAACACCACCTTTCGATTGTGTTCGCTATCGACCACCTCCACGATTTCCGCCGTGCAGTGCACGTGTCCGCTCACCGTGTGACCCCCGATCTCGTCTCCCACGCGCGCGCTCCGCTCGTAATTCACCTCCGACCCCACGATCAACTTCCCCAAATTCGTCGCCCTGAGCGTCTCGACGATCAAATCAAAGCTCGCCGCGTCCCCGTCGACCGCCGTCACCGTCAGGCACGTCCCGTTCACCGCCACCGACGCCCCGAGCGAGATCCCCTCGAGCGCGTTCCCCGGGAACCGCAGCGTCAACCGCGCGAACTCATCGTTCAAATTTTCAAAAGACTCCACGCGCGCCTTCCCCTGGACCAATCCCGTGAACAGCGCGCGCGTCGTCGTCGTCCTCGCGCGTCCCGTCCCCGTCCCCGTCCGCCTTCGCCGCGCGTCCGCGCGCGCGATCCCGCGCGTCGCGCCGGTCGCGAACGTCGAACGCGACGCCGACATCGCGCGCTCGCGATCGCTCGACGCGTCGCGCGCGCGCGGGCGTGTGCGCGCGCGCGCGTCGTCGCGTCGTCGCGGTCGCCGACATTACATATATAAACACAAAATACATGTATCAACATAAACCCTAAATAACGAGGCGCGAAATCTGCGTCTTATCGCCCGCGCGCGCAAGCCCTGCGCGCGACGCGACGACCGCACACAGTCGCGTTTGAAACGCACGACCGCACCCTAACGCACCCACAAAAGGTTCGTCGATTTCGATCGCGCGCGGACGCGCGCGCGCGCGACCGCGACCGCGTCGCGCGACGCGCGAAGACGCGAGAAGATGCGCGCGAATCCGCGCATCGCATCGCGATGCGGCGGCGCGTCGCGAATGCGCGCGATCGCGCGCGCGCGATCGGACGTTCGCGCGCGCTCGCGCGGCGAACGATCGGGAGTGGATTTCGCGATCGTCGCGCGGCGTCGACGGCGGCGAGGCGCGATCGGTGACGGCGTCGACGGGGCGAATGCGATGGCGGCGATGGCGCCGCCGCGGGATGGATTCCATCGGAGTCAATCTTAGCGATCGAGGTCTCGGACGCGGGGCGTCGAACGACGGCTGGGGGGGGGGATGAAGACGCGGTGAATGAAGACTGACGGTGTCCGTGACGTACTCGATCGACAGCACACGAAAGAAACGCATAAATCATGTCTGGAGAAGGCGGATTCGACGACGCGAACTACGATCGCGGCATGGAGGAACTCCTCAAGGATGACCAGGATGAGAACGGAGAGGGTGGCATCACGGAGTGGACCGAGGTGCACGAAACGTTCGATACGATGAACTTGCAAGAGAACTTGTTGCGCGGGATCTACGCGTATGGTTTCGAAAAGCCGTCTGCTATTCAGCAACGGGGCATCGTGCCGTTTTCGAAGGGCTTCGACGTCATTCAGCAAGCGCAATCCGGTACGGGTAAGACGGCGACTTTCTGCGCTGGTATCTTGCAAAGCTTGGATTACTCCGTTCACGAGTGCCAAGCGCTCGTTTTGGCGCCGACCCGCGAGTTGGCGCAGCAGATTGAAAAGGTTATGCGCGCCTTGGGCGACTACCTTCAAGTCAAGTGCCACGCGTGCGTCGGTGGTACCTCCGTCCGCGAAGACACCCGCATCCTTCAAGCCGGTGTGCACGTCATCGTCGGTACCCCGGGTCGGGTGTACGATATGCTTCGTCGACGCGCGTTGAAGAGCGATTCTATCAAGATTTTCGCTCTCGATGAAGCCGATGAAATGCTTTCCCGCGGTTTCAAGGATCAAATTTACGACATTTTCACCTTGCTCCCGCCGAAGGTGCAAGTTGGTGTTTTCTCCGCGACGCTCCCGCCGGAAGCGCTCGAGATCACGCGCAAGTTCATGACCAAGCCGGTGCGCATTTTGGTCAAGCGTGATGAGCTCACCCTTGAAGGTATCAAGCAGTTCTACGTCAACGTCGACAAGGAACAATGGAAGTTGGACACGTTGTGCGACTTGTACGAGACGCTCGCGATTACGCAGTCCGTCATCTTCGCC
>MDSW01049903.1_pt1 | contig 11573 bp, 10 predicted proteins | sample 811171 | NCBI WGS metagenome assembly MDSW01 (sample SAMN05326641, study PRJNA326480) | marine metagenome | isolation source: seawater | place: Atlantic Ocean: North West | collected 2012
AGCACCGACTACAACTTTGTTTACCAATCCATTTGCCATTGAATAGCCTACTGCAGTGTCAGGGACTAAACTTACATCAAACCCATCATGTTTTAATTCAAACGCTGTCAATCGTGAACCTTGTTGAATTGGCCTAGTTTCAGTTGCAATTACTTTAACATTTTTTCCACTTTCTCGTGTTGCACGAATAACACCTAATGCAGTTCCATATGCAACAGTGGCTAATGCACCAGCATTACAATGAGTCATAATAGTATCATTATCATCAAAAAGTGTAGAACCATTCTTCCCCATTGATTTGTTTATTTCAATATCTTCATCTGCCATTTTTTTAGCAGTAGAAATTACTAATTCACGAATTTGTTCAGCAGTGTCTCCAGTCTTTGCAATATTCATAATTTTTTCTAATCCCCATCCTAAATTGACAGCAGTTGGTCTAGTTGCAAAAAGAATTTTTTTTGCTTCTTCCAAATCGGATAGTAATTCTTCTTTTGTTATTGCATTACTTTGTAATGCAGCTAATCCTAATCCAAATGCACCAGATACTCCAATTGCTGGAGCACCTCGAACTATCAAAGTTTTAATGGCATTTGCAACTTGGTGAAAATCATCATATTCTACAAATATCAGTTCATTTGGCAATTTTGTTTGTTCAATCATTATTACTTTGTTATTTTTCCATTCCACTGTACGTAGACCATTTACATTTTGCATATAATATTAAAAAAATAGGGTTTTTAAAAATGAATTGACCGATGATAGTGTAGATAGATATTTTATTGCAAGTTGTAAATTAGGAATATTGATAATTTCTGATTTAGAAAAATATGATTCACAAAAAATGTACAAAATTTATGACGATTGGCCAAAAATTGCAAGAGAATCATATGAATCAGAGCAAAAATTGATAGATTTTCAGAATATAGATCATATTGTTTTTGCTGGTATGGGTGGTTCTGGTGCTATTGGTGATTTATTTTCTTCAATATTATCAAAAAGTGATATTCATGTATCTCTCATTAAGGGATACCTATTACCAAAAACTGTTGATAAAAATACTCTGGTAATAGTTACAAGTGTATCGGGAAATACAGATGAAACTTTAACAGTTCTAGATTCTGCAAAAAAAATTAATTGTAATGTGATTGCATTTTCATCAGGAGGTAAAATGGAAAAATTTTGTCATGAAAATAAAATAATATTTAGAAAAATCCCAAAATTTCATTCTCCAAGAACATCTCTAATCAATTTTACATATACAATATTAAAAATTTTAAATTCAATTCTCCCGATTGAAAAAAAAGATATCATAGATTCATTAGGTGAATTAGATAGAATGAAAAAAGAAATTGACTCTAATAATTTATCAGAGTCAAATCCTGCAATTAATTTAGCAAAATGGTTATCAAATATTCCTATTATTTATTACCCTCATGGTTTAGAACCAGTTGCAACTAGATTCAAATCATCATTACAAGAAAATGCAAAAACACATGTAATTACTGAAGATGTGATAGAATCCTGTCATAACGGAATAGTATCATGGGAAAGATCATCAAAAGTCCAACCTATACTTTTACAGGGACAAGACGATTACATTAAAACAAAAGAGAGATTCACTATAATTAAAAAATTCTTCATAAAAAATAACATAGATTTTAAAGAAGTTAATTCTGTTTCAGGGAATATTTTAACAAAAACTATTTCTCTTATGTATTTACTTGACTATACAACAATTTATCATGCAGTTTTATCAAAAATAGATCCAACACCGGTAAATGCAATTGATTTTATTAAAAAAGAAATTTCAGAAAATAATTAAAAATTTATTAAATTTTAAGCCTAAAAATAGAAAAATATATTTAAATAAAAAATTATTTTTTACGATTTGAATTTTTTATACTGAACAAAAGAACAGACATCATTATCAAAATTAAACCTAAAGTAAATGAACCAATTGTTAATAACATGTAAGGAATTGAAAAATATCTGGTTTCATTAAATAATGTAATTACAATAATAGAGAAAACTATTCCCATTCCAAATATGATAATTCCAGGAATTCCTAAATAAGATAGTGGTCGTCGAATTGAAATTAGTTCAATTAGAGAAAGAATAACTTCAGTAGTATGAGATACAGGATTTTTGGTAGATGTCTTTGTACCAATATCATATAGAACTGAAACAGGAACATCTGTAATTTTTAGATTTTTTTGTGCGGCATTAACTAATATTTCAGCATCTGAACCAAAACCATCGGATTGAATTGATATTGAATTAATAGCTTTTTTGGAGTATGATCTAAATCCACTTTGAGTATCTTCAAAAGGTAAATCAGCTGCAATGTTGGTTATTTTATCTAATACTTTATTTCCAAATGTTCTATAATTTGGCATTTTTGAATCCTTACCTAATCTATTTCCAATAACAATATCAAAACCATTCATAATTGGTTTAATCAAAAGCGGAATTTCATCTGCTTTGAATTGACCATCACCATCTATCATTACAACTAATTCAGCATTATGATCCTTTGCATAATTAAATAATGATTTCATTGCAGCACCTTTTCCTAAATTTTTTGAATGCCGAATTAATTCAGCCCCTTCAGAAATAGCAATTTTAGAAGTATTGTCAGAAGAACCATCATCACAAACTATTACTGAATCAGCATATTTTTTTGCTTCAACAATTATCTCACCCAATCGAGATTCTTCATTAAATGCAGGAATACAAATTAATTTCATTATTCATCAAATAAAACACCAGACTAAATGTTTATTCCTATTCAATAATTGAGGAATACGTAGAAAAATAATTAAACAAGCATAAATTTAATTAAAATATAGAAAATTATCTAATTAATAACAAAAATTTGAATAATATCAAAATAAATTATAGGAATATAAAAAATACAACATGAAATATACTAAAGGGATAAAACATGCATTAGTTGAACATAGAAAAACTTATGGTATTTCAAAAACTATTCGTGCTGCCTATCTTTATCATATTATTTTAATTAAAAGAATTTTTCTCAAAAATAAAAAAAATAAAATCATTGTCAATGGATATGAGATGAATGTAAATCCAAATGACAAAGGAATATCAGAAGAATTATCAATGTTTAAGATTCATGAACCCTTGAATACAAAATTTTTGTCTAAACAATTAGATGAAGGAATGATTTGTTTGGATGTAGGTGCAAATTTAGGATATTTTGTATTTTTAGAAAGTTTAAGAATTGGTAAAACTGGAAAAGTAATAGCTGTAGAACCAGCTCCGTCAACATTTGAATTATTTGAAAAAAATATAAAATTACAAAAATATCAAAATATTTCATCATATAATTTTGCAATTAGTAATAAAGAAGGACCTATTGATTTTTTTGTAAGTGATAGTTCAAATTGGAGTAGGGTAGTTGAAGGTAAAGATAGTGATCATGGAGACAAAGGGTCTATTATAAAAATAAAATGTAAAACAATTGATAATTTTATTAACGAATTAAAATTAAATCGATTAGATTTAATTAGAATAGATTTAGAAGGATACGAATTTGAGATTTTCCAATGTGCTCAAAAAACTCTTTCAGAATTAAAACCAATGTTACAAATTGAAGTTCATAGAGATTTTATGGGAATTGATAAATCATTAAAATTTTTAAAAAATTTGAAAGATTTAGGATATGATATTGAATATTACATACCAAGAGGGGTAGATATGCCATTTGTAGCATCAATTAAAGATGTAAAACAGATAAAACTTGATTACATAATAGAGAATATTCAAAATGATCCACAAATGGAGTATTTTACGATTTTATTAAAAAATAATACATAATGTATTGTATATTATCATATTACTATGTCTGAAATTCACATTTTCATAATTTGGAATAAAGCAAGGAAAAAAGAGTCTGAGATTATTACAGATATTAAAAAAAGATTCAAAATACTACAAATTTATGAAATTTATTGGTCTGAACAAGAATTTGAAAGAAATCTTTTAAGATTATATGGAAATAGTTTAAAAAACTCATCATCAAAAAAAATAGTTTGTGGTAATGGACCATTTTTATTTCTAGTGATTAAGGATGACAATCCTAAATATGAAAAGAGAAACACATTACATGGTGAAGACATAGTAAATGTCAACATATTTGATAAAAAAATAGAATATAGAAAAATTACAGAAGGAGGACAAAGAATACATGCTTCAAATTCTGAAAAAGAAGCAAATCGAAATATAGGATTAATTGTAAATAAATCAATTAAAGATTTTAATGAAGAAAATAAAGACATCGAAGAAATACACAGTGATTTAATTGGTTCAAAAAAATGGGAAAGTTTAGAACAATTTTTTACTATTTTAAATCAATCATTAAATTATGTTGTATTAAGAAATTTTGAAGAACTGCCAAACAAATACAATAAAGGATTTGAAGGGGATATTGATATTTTAGCAGAAGATAAAAATGAAATTGAGTTAATCACTAATGCAGAAAAAATATCTCCAGGAAAATTTGGACGTAGATTTAAAATATTGATAAAAAATGAAAAAGTTCATCTTGATTTACGTTATGTAGGTGATGGATATCTTGATAAAAAATGGGAAATATTGATTCTAAGAGATAAAATAATTAAAAATAAAATTTTTGTACCTAATAATAAAAATTATTTTTACTCTTTACTATATCATTACCTAATTCAAAAAAAATCTTTAACAAAAATGCATTTAATGAAATTACATGAATTAGGAAAAAATATTGATAAAAACATAGAATTCAATAAAATAAATAATAAAGAGCAATTTAGAGAACATCTAGAAAAATTTTTGAATAAAGAAAATTTTTCTTATGTAAATCCTATAGATAATTCAGTCTTTTTTGATAATTCATTTGTAATTAAATCTAAAAAAGTTAAAATCTTAAAAGAAATTAAAATGACATATAAACAAACCCCTACAGTAATTAGATTGATTCAAAATTCTATTTTCATTTTAAAGAGTGAAGGAATAAAATCATTATTTCAGGCTTTTATGGTTAAATTAAAAAAATGATTTAAAGTAGAATTTACTCGTAACTGTATTAAATAACAGATATACTTGGTATAATTGGTAACGTTAATGAAAACTAAAATTTTCATAATTGATGATTTTACAAAATATTCTGATGGAATTGTAAATGAATTATTAATTTCTGGTGAAGATGTAAATCAATTAGTACCTAAAAAACCAATTGAGAATAAATTTAATGAAGTTTTAAAAATAGAATCAAAAAAACATGTTAAAAAAATATGGACATCAAAAAAATTTGCATCAGATATAATGAATTACATTAAACAATTTGATGGGGAAAAACTCGTTCATGTCCAACATGAATTTTTTGGACAATCTGCAATAGGCAATTTATTAGATAATTTAATACAAATTCCATTATTGTTGTATTTTTTAAAAAAAAATAATATTCAATCCATCATAACACTTCATAGTACTCTTCCACAAGAATCACAAATTATTCTAGAATTACTTCCAGATTCAATGAGTTTAAAGAAGATTATTTCGACAATATTTTTAATTTATTTGAAAATTTGGTATAAGTTAATAGGAAAATTTAGTACAAAAATTATTGTACATGGTAACTGTTTCAAGAATATTTTAGTACAAGATTATGGAATATCTGCAAAAAAAATCCATGTAATAAGACATGGAATTTTGAGAGATTTTGACAAAAATGACGAAAATACAGAAGAAGGTTTAATTTTGTATTTTGGAGTTATCTCACCTAGAAAAGGAGTAGAAACACTGATTGATGCATATTCTATTTTTTCAAAAAAATTTCCAGCTTCAAAATTAGTTATTGTTGGAAAAGAACCTGAATATTATCAAGGTTATTTAAATAAACTAAGAAATAGAGTGGGAGAAGATCTTAGAGAAAATATTATTTTTACAGGTTTTCAAAAAGATGATGAACTTTCAAAATGGTTATCCAAAACAAATATTCTAATTTTACCTTATGCCAATTCCACTGCAGCTAGTGGAGTTTTCACTGTAGGATTAAGTAGAAAAATACCAATGATTATTAGTAAAACAAAATTTTTTGAAGAAGAAACTGAAAATGGTTCTTGTGCATTACTTGTGGAACCAAATAACAAAATAAAATTATCAGAATCTATGATTAATTTATTTCAAAATATAGAATTAAAAAATGAAATGATAAAAAATCAGAAAAAAATTTCAGAAAAACGAAGTTGGAAAAACATAGTAGAAATAATTAAAAAAAAATATTATGAGCTAAATTAAGGAATACTATTAGATTAGTTTTAAGCTACTCTTCAAATAAATACAAGTTTAATAAATTCAAGATGAGTATGACAGAAAAAATTTTATTTTGGATGGATAGTAATTTACTTTATTTTGGAATTACAAAATATTTTCAAGAGAAATATGATGCAAAATACTTTGCAATAACAGATTTTAGTGAACAGTTAGACAAATCTTTTTACAAACAAAATATAATTAAATTTGATAAAATTTGGAATTATCGTGAAAATGTATTTCTAAAAAATGAAAAACCAGATTTTGAGTATTTAGAAAAATTTGAAAAAGTAACTAAAATAGATTTATGGAAATTAGCATATAGTGAAAGAATTTTTTATAAATACAATAAATATCATCAATTTTCTGAACAAGAAATTCTTGGAATTCTTGAACAAGAATGTAGGTTTTTTGAGAGAATATTAGACGAAGTAAAACCAAAATTTTTGGTTATCAAAATGGTAGATTATCATCATAGTCAATTATTATGTGAAATTTGTAAAAGTAGAGGAATCAGGATCTTAACATTAAGCCCAACTAGATTCGGTGATAGATATATGATAACTGAAGAAGCAGGTTTACTTGATCCGCTGGAAGAAATTAAGTTGGATGTTACTAAATTCAAAAATTTTGAAGAATTACGTGAAATGATTAAAAAATATTCAAATCAACAATTGAATCACGGAAAGAAATTCAAATCATCAAAATTAGTCCAATTCAGAGCAAGTTTAATTTTTTTCCTTAAAGTGTGTAATAGGAATTATAGAAAGCATATTTTTCATACAGGCAGAACAAGATTAAGGGTTTTTAAAAATGAATTAAAACTGTTAATTGATAGAAATTCAAGGTATAATTTTTTAAATAAAATTTCAATATCCAATCTTCCCACAAATGAAAAATTTATTTATTTTACTTTACATTCTGAGCCTGAAAGAGCACTACTATTTCCTGCGCCGTTTTATATGAATCAATTAAGTGTTATTCAGAATGTCTCCAAATCAATTCCAGCTGGTTACAAATTATATGTAAAAGAACATCCAACTCAACGAATTTTTGGATGGAGAAATAAAAATTGGTATAAAGAATTGTCAAAATTACCAAATGTAAAAATAATTCATCCAAACGTATCAAATGAAAAATTATTAAAAAAATGTTCATTAGTGATATCAATCGGGGGTACAGTTGGGTTAGAAGGCTCATTTTTTAATAAACCAAGCATAGTATTTGCAGATGTTATTTATTCAATGATTAAATCAGTTACAAAAATTCAAAATTTATCTGAACTGCCTAAAATAATTCGTTCTTCATTGAAAATTCAAGTTGATATTAATGATCTCAATAAATACATTCAAACAATTGAGAGTATATCTTTTCAAATAAATCTTGAAAAAATAAGAAACGATATGAAACATAGATTTTACTATGATGATTTCTTAAGAGAAGTAGAAATATCTGAAACACAAATAAAAAAATTCATTGAAGATTATGAAGATGATTTTAAGAAAATAGTGGATGAACATATTAAAAAAATTAGGAAATATAAATATGCAGAAAAATTTTAAAAAATAATTATAAATTATTAATCTAAGTGAATATCTTTTAATGTTTTTTTAATTTTTTCAAAGTGTCTTAAAGAATTTAAAAAATCAATTGATGGTATTTTGTTACCTGAAAATGCAATTAAATTTTTTAAAAAGGGTCTCATTAAAATCCATAATAATGAAAAAATGGCATTACCAATTCGGGTGTCAAATACTTTAACTAAATTAAAAAATAATTTTCCTTTAAAATTAAGTGGGTTAATAACAATAATTTCCCTCCCCTCTTCATTGTTATAAAAAATAGTAAAAACTGGCTTATACCCAATTTTCATGTGAGTTTTAATTGAAATTAGATTTGTAGGTTTAAAAACTCCAGTCAACATAGAAATTTTTCTATTCTCACATTCATTCATTATTTCATTTACTAGTTTTTTACCTAATCCTTTACCTCTAAATTCTTTATTGATTTCAATTCCATTTGAATTTAAAATTCCACCAACAAAACATGCAGCAATTATTTCAGAATTAAATTTTTCAATAGCTAAAAATTTTGAATTAATACAGTTATTAAGAAATAATTCAGAAAATTCAGAATTTTTAATCAATAATTTTTTTATTTCATTATTTACACTAACAATCATAACAAAACTATTTTGAATTAGGGATATTTATCTATCAAGATTAATTTATCACATAATTACAAATTTAAAACTTCTTTTGCAGAATTAAACTTGAAACATTGTAATAAATCTGAGAATTTCTCTTTAACATTATTTTTTCCATAATAATAATGCCAACTATAACTATCTATTTTTGGCATTTTTTCATCTAAATCTTTTGGATGAATGTAAAACATTGCAGGAGAATTATTTTTATTAAATTTTTTTATTCCTTGTTTAATTAAAAAATTTGGAAAGAATCTAAAATAAAATCCTCCTGCAACAGGTAAATTGTAATTTAATATTTTTAATGTCAAAGGAGGAATTTCAATAAATTTTTCCTGTTGATCTTCTTTTGTAATATCTTTTTGTGAAGGATGGTAAATACTTCTAGGTGCAGAGGGAACACCATACAAAGGAGTTTTTACAGGAAAAATGCTAGAATCATATAAAAAATATTTTTTTAGGATATCAAATATCCAAAAATTGTTTTCGTCAATTGAAAAAAATGGTGCACGAAAGCCTATAATCTTTTCTTCAGTAATAGATTCTATAGCAGAAATAGATTTTTCTAGATCAGTTATTATTTCATTTTTATTTACTTTACGTAAATCAATATGTGAAAAAGTGTGAGTACCAATTTCATGACCGTCATCATGAATTCTTTTAATTAAATCTGGAAACTTTTCTGCAAAGTAGCCTACCACAAAAAAAGTTGCATGTACATCATGTTTTTTAAATAATTCTAATATAGGAATAGTTGTTTCAATTATCCTGCTTTTATGTTCTACCCATTTATCAATTGGTAAATCACAAAAATAATCCTCTAAATCAACGGACATTATATTACTGATCATTTTTTCAAACTAAGTTTTAATTGGTTTAATTTCAGAAAAATTTTCTGAATAAGATTTTTTTAATATTAAATCAGTCCACCTGTAAATAAATCGATTATCACTTTTATAATTTGTAGACATACCGATGTCATCAAAAAAGATTTTCTGCCATTCAACTTGATATATTCCTGAAGCTAAAAATATGCTAGCATGTGAATTAGGCAATTTATAATTATAAACAAAGCCTTCATCAACGTGATGATTTTGATTTTTTATTAATTTATCAGGATAAAAGTCACGAATAAACAAATAACCATTATCACGTAAAAGATTATCAATATTAGAAATGGAGTCAAAAAGAGTTTCACGAGAAACCCATCCAAAGACATCATCAATAATAATCAAATCAAAATAATTTTGAAAAGATGAATCAGAGTTAATTTTATTATCAGATATTGTTCCATGAACAAATTTAATAGAATCATCATACATTTTTTTACCAAATTCTAATGCATCATTTGAAGCATCAACACAAATAGCTTCTGAAATATTATCATGTTTTTTAAAGTAATTTAATAAATCACCATAATTGCCACCAAATTCTAGAATATTATTAAATTGAATTTTAGATTGTTTGATCTCATCATAAATAATTTGTTTTGTTAGACGTAATTCTGGGATTTCTTTATCTTTAAAATTTCGTTCAAAAAAACTATTTCCTTCAATATTTAAATAATAATCATCTTGTTTTGAATTTTTCATTACACTTACCTATTTGTAATATTTACAGATTTGATTGTATTTAATATTACTTCAGGAATTACTCGATTGATATTTTCTGGACCTAAATTGAATGAAGGAAGAACAATGTTATTTCCAATAGATTTCATTATTTCATTCTTTAGTGAATTTGTTAAAAATTGTGAATCATATTTAGAAACAAATCCACGATTCTCAGAAATGAAAGTAAAAGAATTTAATAAATTATCTTTTTTAACAAGATGCAAATCACATAAACTTTGTAACCAAATCCTTTTCCAATTATTTTTATCTAGATTAAATTGATTACTAGGAAAAGAATATTCTACTTGAATTAAATTATTTTTCTTTTTCATAATTTTACCAGGAAAAGATATGCGATTGATATGATGATTAGAACTGCCAACCAAAATTTCATGGAATTTTGAAGAAATATTCTCTTCAAACACAAAATTTCCAAAAACTATTGTCTGAGGTAGCCCAAATTTAGTCACTTTAGACTTAATTTTTAATATTTTTGCAAGAGATATTGGAGAATTACACCAGAAAAAAACATCACCAGAAATTAATTCTCCATTAGCATTAATACTCTTAATATTATTAGTTTTAGAATCAGTTTTAATTTCTAGATTTTTGATATTTTTTTTAATTTTACAATATTTCATATCAATATCATCAATAATAGCATCAATAAATCCCTGAAATCCATCATTTTTTGGATATAATACATAATGGTCTAAAGAATTTCTTTTTTTATCGTGAAAATTATCCCATTCAGAATCACGTAAAACTTTTCTATTTTTTCTTGGAAAAAACCATGGATAAACGAATCCAATAAAATCTTCTTCTCTTCCACCATTCTCTAAAGACCATTTAATCGAAGGATAAGATTTTGCAATTTCATCAAAAGTATAATCAGTAAATAATTTACCATAAATTTTAGAAATCTTTTTTCTATCAATATTATTTTTAAGATTATCATCTAAAGAGTTAATTTTAAAAATTTGTTGTAATTCTTTTGGCCATTTAGAAAATTCCTCATTATATGGGAATAGATTATTTTTTATAATAATTCCTCTTTGAAGTTTAAATTTTAAAAAATTATTTTTTAAGACTTTTTTGAAAAAATTTGTTGTAAGTGAGGATCTGTTTTCATCTAATGCATGATATCCATAATCAAAAATATTTCCTCGATAATCAATTTTAGATTTATTGCCACCACCTAATGAATTACTTTTTTCTATTACGACAGAATTAATTCCCAAATGTGAACAAATATTTGCAGAAACTAATCCAGAAAGTCCACCTCCAATAATTACAACAGTTTTATTCAATATTTTTATAAGAAATAATACATATTTATCTTAATTTACAATTTAATGTATATAGTTCAGAGTCGTTCAGCTATATACCAACAAGCAATTCCAATTCCTATGATGGCATACCATTTGAAATTACTCTTA
>MDSW01095476.1_pt1 | contig 11573 bp, 19 predicted proteins | sample 811171 | NCBI WGS metagenome assembly MDSW01 (sample SAMN05326641, study PRJNA326480) | marine metagenome | isolation source: seawater | place: Atlantic Ocean: North West | collected 2012
AAGTATAATTATGACGTTAATTTCCAATCCAATCCTTTTACTAATTTTTGTACTCGTTTTAAATGATTAGGTGAAGTGACCAATAAAACTTTACATTTATAATCCTTTAAAATATTTTTACTATATTGTATATTTTCTTTTGTAGATAAGGACTTTGATTCAGTTATAACTTGAGAATTAGGTAATTTGCTTAATATATATTTTTTCATTACATAAGCTTCAGTATGAGATACATTTGCTATATTTCCTCCACTAACAAGAAAAATATCGTTTTTTTTGTAATATTTAATTCCAGAATCTATTCTATCTTTTAATATTTTGCTCATTTTACCAGAAGGCAGTAATTTATTACCCAATATTAGTATTATTTTCATATATATATTATATGATTTAATTATTTTTGGGTGTTTTTACGATAGACAGAGCATTACTTTTCTCTCCCTTTTTGAAATGGAACTCAATATTTTTAGAGAGGTAAAAAAGTAGTGTATCTTTTTTTTCTTATTTATAGCATAGAAATAAGATTATGATATAAATATTTATTAATTTATAATTTTGGCAACATCAACAGAGGTTTGAACAGCACCAGAACACCAACCTTGTATTAAACTAAAAGACTCGCCAACAATAAAAAGATTTTTACGTAGATGTAATATTTTTTTGTATAATTTTTTATAATCAATATTAGGATTCCAAGCGTGTGTTGCATCTTTCCAATAGTATTTCCAAATTTTGATAGGATTATCAATAGTATGATTAAATGTATCTTTTAACAATTTATTAAGAACAATTTTGGTATCATTTTTAGATAAGTTACCCCAAAAATCAGCGAAATACCAATCAGAATAACTAATTTGAAAAAGACCTAATTTTTTACGTAAAGGAATAATTTGGCGAATAGGATTATTTATGGTAGTAAAATTAAGTTTTTTCATCCATTGATTTTGTTTTTTAGACATATCATATTGAGCGAATATACGATTCAAACTAACCCCTTGAACATTATTAAATAAACGGAGTTCATCGGGAGTGAAAGAATTGCATAATTTTTCAAGAGCTTCTTTAGGTATAGCAAATATAAGTTTTTTAGTTTTAAAGGAGGATTTATTAGTATAGACTTTGTAATAATTATTATATTTTTTAAATTTGTTAACAGTACAGTTTTTAATTAATTTGATATCATTTTTGATAGAATTATAAATAGCGTTAGTTAATTGATTATATCCTTTTTTAAAAATAAGAATATTTTTACTATTAAACAATTCATTTTCCATATTAGTTCTAGCGAGTATAGAATTAGTGAGACGAATTTCACAAGAATAACCGTAACAGTTTTCAATGAAACGAACATCATCAAGAGAAACAATTTGAAGTGCGATTTGTTCAAAAGTAAATTTATTACAATAAGAAGTGCCTTTTTTATCCATATACCTAAATATTTTTTTCAAAAGAGAATAATATTTATTTTGATGTGATTTAGATAATGGTTTTTTAGTATTATCGTCCCAAAAATCTTTACGGTGTTTACCGTTTTTATCAACAGGTAATTTAAAAACATCAATATTAAACTTATCGATTAACTGAGTCATATTTTTTTGATAACTATAGACAACAGCACCACCAGTTTCAAATTTAACTTTTTTTTTAGAAAATTTATTTTTAAGAGTTTTATTTTTTTTTGCATTACTTTTATGTTTATTTTTTTTTGTAATATTAATAAATTTGGAATGAATCATACCACCGATACGATTAGTTTTTTCAAGAATACAAATTTTACGATTATTATTATTTAATAATCGAGCGGTGTTTAATCCGGCAATACCAGCACCAATAATAATGACATCATACATATATTATAGAGATAGATATAAATATTAAATTATTTAGATAGTATATATGGATAAGAATGATATATTGGACCGAACAAGATTACAACAAGCAGGAAAAGCAATAACAGATATGATAAAGGAATGTAAAATAGACTTGGAAGAAGCAAGAAAAGAAGAGCATTCAAATATGTCAAATGAACAAATAGAAGCATATTGTGAAATAGGACATTCATATGTAAAGGAATTAAAAGAAGAATATTTAAAGTTAGAAAAGGAAATGAAAAATAAAGAAATAATGAAAAGGGTAGCAAGGTCAATGAAACAGCAAGATGGAGGGAGAAAAAAGAAAGGGAGAAAAAGTAGAAAAAGGAGACGGAAAAGAAATAAATAAATAATATAAAAGAAGAAATATATTATTTATAAATGTCAGAAGTATATGTAGAGCATAATCATTATGCACATAGTAATACGAATTATAGTGGGTTAAGTGATGGATTAAACGAATCAAATAGAGTAATGTTAGATTGGATAATAGGAATCTTTGGAGCAATAATAGGAATAGAGTTATTATTATTTATATTATATTTTAAAGAAGCAATCAAACAATTTTGTTGTAGAAGAGCATTAAGAAAGAGTGGAAAAATGGTGATATTAGGAGAATTAAATAGTAAAGAAACTGAAAAAAAGGAACTGATAACAAATGAAGGAATAAATGAAAATGTATAATATATAAAAAAATAATTATATATTATATAATGCCAATAAAGAAATTAAAAAAAATGAAGATGGATGTAGATACGAAAGAGCGTATGAAAATCATATTAATATTTTTGCTACAGAGTTATAAGGTATTAATGGGATCAATGTTGGTATTATTTGTGCCACAAATGTGTGATGATAAGGTATGTAGTATACAAGATAATTTATATAAAGAAGAAGGGTTACATAGGGCATCATTAGTAATAAATTTTATATCAACGGCGAGTTTTGCGGTGTGTTATACAATAGAATTAAAAAGAGAAAATTGGTGCGTAGAACACTTGGATATAGACGATAATTATGGAGATAATAATTTACCTTTAGTATTAAAAAAAAGACCAGAATTAGAAAAAGCATTGCATAAAATAAATGATAATTATTACTATAGTTCGCATATAACTTGTTTATTATATGCAATAAATTTAATAATATCAACGATATCAATATATATTCATAGTACAGGAAGTGCGACAATAACAGCATATATGAGTTTTGTAATATTAATATTGTTAAAATTAAATAATGCATTATTTATATCAAAAGATTCGAAGAAGAATAATATGGCTTTGAGTGCATATATGTCGGAGTTGCAATCATTTAATATAATAGATAAGGATCATCTAACAGAAGAAGAGAAGAAACTAGAAATGTATAAAAAGAATGGTTTATTAATGAGTGAAAAAACAAATGAAGACAGAGATGGTATAATAGTAGCAGATTTGAATTTGGTATAATATTTTTGGTGATTTTTAGTATAGACATATCATTACTTTTCTCTCCCTTTTTGAAATGGAACTGTATTTTTTTAGAGAGGTAAAAAGTTATGTACCTTTTTTTTCTTGTTTATAACATAGAAGTATTATTATGTTATAAATATTTATTGTGGAATAACAAAATAAGGTTTAATACCTTGTGCAAGGTATTCAGGAATAGTTCCGAATTTGGAAACACGGTCGTAATGTTCTTTGAGAGATTTAAATTTATCAAAGAATTCAGAATGACCGGCAGAAAGGACAAGATTGAGAACAGAAAATACGGCAACATCACCAGCAGTGACTTTATCACTACAAAAGAAATTATTAGTGCCTAACATTTTTTCCAACCATTTAAGTTTATCGGGAAGTTTATCGCTTTTAAAGAGATGCCATTGATATTTTTGTTGGTCATCATTACCAGAATACTTTGCTTTAACCATAAGATTATATATATCATTAGAATGTTCAATAAGCATATCAGATTGAAGTTGTTGTTTTAAATCTTCAGGATAAAGTGTAGAAAGGTTAGCACAGTAACGAGTAATAGTTCCAGATTGAGCGATTTGAAGGTCACCGTGTTTTAATACAGGAAGCTGACCAAAAGGCATATTATCTTTATCTTGTGGCCAATTTTTAGGTACATTTTCGTCCCATTGATAAGGGATTTTAGCGGCGTGTAACATAAGCATAGGTGTTTGAGCTCTAGCAGCGAGTTTCCAATATAAGAAGGTGGGTTTAGAAGAATCTTGAACAATATCAGACATTATAAATAAAATAAAAACTTTGTATTTATATTATTTATTTATTAAAGTTATCAATAAGTAATTTGTATATAGTAGTTTGATGAGTAAGAATTTTATCAATAATATTATTATTAATAGGGTGATTTAAGAATTCAATATTTCTTTGTGTAATATTATTTTTGACATCAATATCTTGTTGTTCGTTATCTTGTATTTCAAATTCGTCTTTAATTTTGCGTTCGTGCCAGAGATTAAATTTATAAGCCCATTTACAATAATTTTTATGTTGTGGATTTAAATGTTTACGTAAATTGGATTGTTTTTTAAAATTTTTATCACAGAATTCACAACTGCCTTCATAAATGATTTGATTCATATATACAATTCTTTGTTAAATATTTATATTATTTGAATAATATATATATGCCAAAAAGGAATAAAGGAAGAAATAGAACAATAAAAAAAGGAAGAACAAAATCAGGTAATAGAAGGAAAAATTATACGTTAAGAAGAAAAGAACTATCAAATTTACATAAAAGAGTAAAAGAAGCGGAGAAAGTAGTAGAAGAAAATAGAATGAGTATGAAAAACAGTGGTGTAGGATTGGGAGATTCAGTTAGTTTATGTTGTAGAGGAAGAAAATGTAAAGGAAAGAGACCGAAGGGATTATGTAAACGAATAACAAACCATGCAATGGGATTAGGTAATTTATTGACGTATGTAGCAAGGTCATATCCGGGATATGAGGGAAGAGGAGATGCACAATTGGTAGCAACAAATACATCAGATACACACGTAGTAGGTAAACCAAGGACTGGCTTTGGACCACAAAAAACAAGGTCAAGGAGAAGAAAGAGTAAAACGCCGAAGAAAGGGGGGAGAAGAAAAAGAAGGAAACGAACGCGAAAAAAGAGGAGACGATAAAAGATAATAAAAGTGATTTAAAGTGTAAATAATAAATAAATAAAATGAATAACATAAGTCAATTAATACCACAAGAAGATTTTTTTAATTATATATCATCAACGGAGAGAAAAAGTAAGAAATTAACAAGGAAATTAGAGAGATGGGTAGGAAAACATTTATATCATTTAAATTCAAATGAAAGATTAATGGCATATCAATACACAGCAGGAATGACAGCGTTGTTGTTAGGAATAATATTGAGACATTTAATATGGATGACGTATAAAGCACCATCGGATTGGACGTGGGCAGAGATGACAATATTTTTCCAAGTAGGTTATAGAATGGGAGTAAATGTATATCCTTTGGTAAGGAATTATATGAATATGTTAGTAGAAAAAAGAAATGATATTATTATAGAAGAAGAAGAAGATAAAGTAGTAAAAATACAAGGAAAAGAGTTGAGTGAATTAATGAATCAATTATTTGACGTGAAGGAGAAATTGACGGACGAAGAATATAAAAATCTGGTAGAACTATTATCAGTAGTAAATAAAGAAGAAAAACAAGATTAAATATATATTAAATATTAATAATTTTAATATATATATGCCAAAAAGGAATTATATAAAAATAGAAAAATTATTAAAAGTAATGAAAAAAGGAGGAGTAAAGATAGTGATAGAAGATAGAGATGGGTGGTATGAGTACGGAGTGATAAATAATGGAGAAATAATAGAATATATAAATAAAGCAGACAATGATCCGTGGGATGTGGTGATACCTGGATATAGTAGAAGGATAAAACCTGAAAATGAATATATATCAAATGATATAATAGGAATATTATATTTATCAACAGGAAATCATAAAATATTTATGAGAATAGAAGAGAAAAGATATGGGGGTTATAATAGAGGGAAATCAGAGAGAGATGTGAAGAAATATTGTAAGAATTATATAGAACGTTGGGGAGAAGAGAAAAATATATCAGGACATTTTGTATTAATGTCAAAATATTAAGGGAAGAATTTATTAGAGATTTGAGTAAAAGATTGAAAGATGAAAGTAGAAATAGCAAATAGAGAACCACCCCATAGAGTATCGGCGATGAGTGCTTTAATGGGCCAGTTATCAAATATAGCCATATTAGTGGCTTCATATATACCATAAATGGAGAGTCCTAACAAAAATGCATCAAGAATGGAAGCATTATTAGCAATAACGAAATAATAGAAAGCAAAAGCAATAAAGAAATAAGAGATAATAGCAGGGATTAATTTAAATTTCATAGGTTTATTTTGAATATTAGGAATGAATTCTTTGAAAAGAGGAGCGAGGAATAATTGAAGAGCAAAATAATCAACAACAACAATAATAATAGAAGCAATAAAGAATTGTCGAGGGTTAATTTTATTAATGAAATTATTAATAATAATCATTAATAAAAGGAGATAAAAAAAATTAGAAATGTACAGCACTATAGAATGTAGTAGCATCAGGATTGTTAAGTTTCATAGGAGGAGTATCATTATTAGTATTTTTAAAAACAAGAGGAGATGGAAGGGGATTATCTTGAAGATGATCAATAGAAATATGTTCAGATATGGAAGAATCAGAAGAGGAATAACTATCATCATATGAGTCTTGGTTTTTATTTTCAGTTAATAGATTGACCATATATTTGGAAGAATTGATATTTTTGAGAGTAGGAAACTGGAAGTTAGGTTTGATGAGACGATAAATGAAACCTTGAGGGGAACATTGGGAATTAACAAAATCCCAACCATCGAGAATCCAATCAAAAGCAATTTGATTGTAGTCAAGAGTATCAGATAAGAAGACCCATCGGAAAGCGTGTAACTCATCGTTTTTGGGATGAAGAGGATTATAATTATCAGGAAGAGTAATTAAATTATTCATATATAATGAATAATTTAAAATATTTAAATGGTTTTAATAATAAGATATTGCTAAAATAATGAATTAAATGCCAACACTTTTTTTAGCTGCGGCAGAAATACTAACAAGATTAACGTTTTTAGTAGGGAGTGTCATTTTAGTACCACTTCTTAATAACAAATAAATAAGTGTGCATAATACAGAGAATTTAATAAGGATTTCAATAACAGGTTCAAAATCAATAGTGACGCCACCTTCATTTTTACCTCCCCATAAATTCCATATAGTACCTTCACCGCCTTCACCAGTAATTTTGACTAATATAGGATGAATGAATGGCATAACAATATTTTCAATAACTTTATTGGCGATTTCTTCAGCGCCACTACCCATAATGATACCGATAGCTAAACCAACAACATTAAATTGAGTTAGAAATTTGGTAAAACTCATAGATTTTTTTTCATTTTTTTCAGACATAATAGTATATATATAAAATGGGAAATAAAAATTGTTGTACTTTTTGTAAAAAAAATGATATATTATTAGAAGAAGAGGGCTGTAAGGAAGAAATAAGATATGAAAAATGTCCATTCTGTAAGAAAGAAGGAATATGTTCATTTAATCCGGGCAATGTATATGGTTCGTTACCATTAAAGATGTGTATAGAATGTGAAGTAGATTTGAATAGGTATATACTAGATGAGTAATTAGAAAAACTCAACTACCTCTATCTCCGGGTTAATTGCATTGGATTTACATTTTATTGTTTTTCTTACTCTCACCGTTTGGACTTGCTATCGTCATTACCCACAGTTTTTGAGCCATTATATACCAATTCTACTACGTTGTTAAATATCTCTCAATATTAAATATATAATGGAGGATGAACTCTCACCCCCAAAGAGTAGCCATAAAGAGGAATTGAACCTCAACTTTGTCCCCGCAATTAGGACTACTCACACCTGCTATGGCTATTAGAAAATTTAATTTCTCTATTAATATTGCAATTAATTATTCTCCTATGTAATATGCCCCAACCATCGCATATTACTGTGATTAACATCTTGACTCCCATAATCCCCATTTACACAGACCAATTCCCCTGGAATCTTCTATTATTGCTCATCGCCTATTCTCCATATCGCACCCTTGTCATTTTTTCAACCGCGACTTATTCGGACACCGTGTGCGGTGCCACACCTTCGGTTGGTGCTAGGGGTGGGAGCTACCCACCTGCTATTATACGATATTGGCAGTTTAAAGTCTTACCTAGGACTACGCCGCGTGATAGGTGTAAATAAATTATAGGGTGGATAGTGATGCAAATTGGTTATTTGCTTCAGGTGGAGGGGTCTCTTTTTTAAGTCCCGACAACTCCTCCGATACTTCGGCTTTAATATCTACCCCTTTATTGTGCTCGCGCACCCTTGAAGCAATAGGATCATCTCCTAAGTCCAAGGTTTTCTTACGACCTACTCTAGTGATGTTTGGTCGCGGCTTCATCTTAGGTGCTTCGCTAGGGCGCACACTATCGCTTATCACTACCTTCCAAAACCATGGCTTACCATCTTCATAAAGCATCTCCAGGTGATCTCCTTCCTGTAATGCTGTTAAGGTTTCTCTGGCAAACTTATCTCGCATATTCCACCCTCCTGCCTTAAAGTGAATATACGCTCGCTTGTGGTCTTTTGTGCGGATAACGTCCACACGCTCTACGAACCCTAGGCGAGCATCACACATGACCTTAAAGATTTGACGATAAGTAATGTTTGAAAATACCCTGGGGATACATAGAGAGACTCCGTGATTGGGGTCCGAATTTTGTTCGCGGATTTGCTCACGCGTTAACTTAGATGTTGAAGTTTGTTTTGCTGACATATTGTAAGATTGTATAACTTGTTATTTGCTTGTTGAATACTTAATAATAAAAAATATTTTTTCGAATCAATTTTTTGCAAAAAACGGAAAAAAAATATTTTTTCTTTGAATATATGTATAATGGACTTTATTGAGTATAAGTATACCATCGCTATATCCTCTATCATTATTTTACTAATTGTAACAATCCATGGTTCTATCAAACCACCTGGCGATAATTCTAATAAAAGTAAAAAAAATAATACTACAAACAATCCAAAACATCTAGCATCTATTGATAGTAAAACTGGTTTACCTACTTTTATTCAAAAAATTATAATGCCCAGATAATGGTAGGGTGTCATCTAGCTATTTTCCTGTTATCATTTCCCAGATAATACCAGGTAAAACAAGGCATTCGCCAATATACCTCCAATCATTACACTGGAAAACCGGGCGCAGTCTGGAAAACCGGTATCACTTTATATACTATAACTAATGATATTAAACATTAAATATTATTATTATGAAATGATTTTTGAACTTATTTTATTCTTCGGTGGTTTATATCTTATCGTTTCTTTATTCGGACGCGTATGGTATGAAGAAGGTATGGATGATGATTAAAAAATACAAGACCCCTCTTCGTATTATTCCCTCCTTATTATTTATTTATGAATATTCTCCTTGTACAAATTCTCCATCCATCATTTCACCTACACAATCACCATCTTGATTATATATAAAATCGTCATCCTTGGTTTTATAATATCCTGTATCCTCATCCGCAAACGCATTCAAGGTCACATCAAACGATTCTGCTTCATCTTGTTCATCATCATAATCTTCTTCATCTAGTTCCGATAATTCTATATCACTCAATACTTGATCATTCCCGGAATCATGGTTGGATTCATTAACTGGCTTTTCCTCCACCTTTTCCTCCACTACTTCCTCCACCTTTTCCTCCACCACTTCCTCCACCTTTTCCTCCACTACTTCCTCCACCTTTTCCTCCACTACTTCCTCCACCACTTCCTCCACCTTTTCCTCCACTACTTCCTCCACCACTTCATCCACCTTTTCCTCCACTACTTCCTCCACCACATTCTTTCTTCCATCTGACCCAAATAACTCCGCAAAACGCGCATGTCCTTCCTCTGTATAATTCTTAACTACTTTCTTCACCGCTAATCCTGACTTCCTATGCACTTGATAACGCAATACCGACTTCCTACCATCCGAAGGCATCACACGCAAACCCTCTATATTCGAACCATCCACCCTCAATAATTGTTGCGCTGTTTTAAATTCGCCCTTAGCGGGCGCGGCTTTCTTCTTGGCTGCCTTATCTGCTGCTTTCTTAGCAGCTTTAGCTGCCTTATCTACTGCTTTCTTAGCTGCTTTATCTGCCTTATCTGCTGCTTTCTTAGCTGCTTTAGCTGCCTTAAGAGCTGCCTTAGCATTATCCTCAATTCTCTTATTAAATATCTTTACTGCTGCTTTAGCTGCTTTTAAGCCTAATTTTTTTATTTGTTTTTCTGTTTTACCTGAAGCTTTTTTCGCCTTTTTTTTTGGTATGTTCTTAGGCTTATCATTCTCTTTTGGATTAACTCTAGTTACCAAATTCTTGATAACTTCTTGTTGTTCAACTTCTTCATCATCAGTATCTGATACTACAGCTGACTTAAGCTTAGGACGTCCTCTTCGTTTTGGTTTTTCCACAAATTCAATATCTGGAATTACCAATCCTAATCGATCAGCCTCTTCCTGTGCTGCTTCATTAGTAATCTTCTTCTTTTTCAAAACCTCGACCAATCGCACAGGTGCTTTACCAGAAGGAGACCGCCATAAATCACCGTTCAATACACGATCTTGAACATATCCATATGGATGTTTGCCAGATTCATGATTATCAACCATATCACAACATGTTTTACATAAGTGATATTTTGTTGGTATTTCTGTGTCCATATTAAATGATGTTTTAGTACATTGGGTAAATAATCCACTATTCACACGAAGCGCATAGCAACAATCCTCGTTTACTTGAGGAGACGATGACCATGGCATAGGGATATTAGATTTCTTAATTTTTTTAACTTTTTTAACTTTTTTAACAATCTCTTGTCTAACTGGTTCTTGTGGAACATCGCGACTAGATGTAAGAGCTCTCACAAATTCATCTTCAGTGATACCAGGGGTATTAATTAATAGATTATATCTTTTAAAATATGTTCTTAATTCTAATTCGGTATTCATTTTAGTTGTTTTGTTGTTGTTGTTGTTTTTTGTATTGTATAATACTTTGTTCATTGAAATATACTCCACTTCAAAAAATATTTTTTCGAATCAATTTTTGCAAAATCATATTAAAAAAATATTTTTTTATAAATATTCACGGTCTAGATTTTTTTTCTTTACCTTTTTTTTCTTCTTTGAATTGTAATACCAAAGATGTGCGTGGTATGTTGCTGCTAAAACACCAAAAATTACAAGTAAAAGACTCATTAACTTAGATATATTACCTGTTGTGACACCAACATAACCAATATATAATAATAATAAACCAGATAAAATATGCTGAATCCATACAGCAATATTAGGAACCCCGAAACTATAAGCCATTATAAATATATATATATTATTATTTTTTCTTCTTCTTTTTCTTATTTTTCTTATCTTTCTTTGTTTTTTTTATTTTTTTATTACGTTTTTTTCTACGACTTTTTCTTCCAACAGCAGTTGGTGGTATTTCGCTCATATCCTGCGCTATTATATTCATAAATTCCACAGCATCCATCTTTTTAACAGGAACT
>MDSW01104096.1_pt1 | contig 11572 bp, 13 predicted proteins | sample 811171 | NCBI WGS metagenome assembly MDSW01 (sample SAMN05326641, study PRJNA326480) | marine metagenome | isolation source: seawater | place: Atlantic Ocean: North West | collected 2012
AAATTAAAACAAGTTTGTCATCTTTCATTTTTATTACTTATGAGTTCCTCTACTATTGAGGGATCTGCGAGTGTTGTTGTATCGCCTAAATTTTCGAATTCATTATTAGCTATTTTTCTTAAAATCCTTCTCATAATTTTTCCAGATCTAGTCTTTGGTAAGCCTGGAGTAAAATGTATTAAGTCTGGTCTGTATATGGGGCCTAATGTTCTAGCTACATGATTTTTTAATTCTCGTTCCAGATCTCCATCTTCTTTTTCACTTAAATTTAAAGTTACATATACATATAATCCGTTACCCTTAATGTCATGTGGAAAACCTACTACTGCGGCTTCTGCAACTTTTGGATGAGCAACAAACGCGCTTTCAATTTCTGCAGTACCGAGATTATGTCCTGATACAATTATCACATCATCAACTCTTCCTGTAATCCAGTAATAACCATCTTTATCCCGTCTACATCCGTCTCCTGTGAAATATTTTCCTTCAAACTGAGAAAAGTATGTGTCTATAAATCTTTGATGATCTCCATAAACCGTTCTCATTTGTCCCGGCCATGATTGTGCTATGCAAAGTCTTCCTTCACCAGCACCTTTAATTTCTTTTCCATCTTTATCTAATAATGCAGGCTTAATTCCATAAAAAGGTTTTGTAGCAGAACCAGGTTTAAGAGGTATCGCACCGGTTTGAGGCGCTATCATTATTCCACCGGTTTCTGTTTGCCACCAAGTATCAACTATTGGACATTTAGAATTACCTACTGTTTTGTAATACCACATCCAAGCCTCTGGATTGATAGGCTCACCCACAGTACCAAGAAGTTTTAATGATTTTCTGGAAGTTTTTTTAACAGGCCCCTCTCCCTCTCTCATTAATGCTCTGATGGCAGTTGGTGCAGTATAAAATGTGTTAACTTTAAATTTATCAACTATTTGCCACCATCGAGAACTGTCTGGATAATTTGGTATTCCCTCAAACATTATAGTTGTAGCTCCATTAGCAAGCGGACCATAAATTATGTAACTATGCCCTGTTACCCAACCAATATCAGCTGTACACCAGTAAATATCTTTCGGTTTATAATTAAAAATATATTGATGAGTCATTGATGCGTAAACCATATAACCACCTGTCGTATGTAACACACCTTTAGGTTTTCCTGTTGATCCCGATGTATAGAGAATAAATAGAGGATCTTCAGCATTCATTTCTTGAGGCTCACAATGAGAAGTAACATCTTTGATTAAATCGTGATACCAAACATCTCTATCTTCATTCCAGCTAATTTCATTTCCAGTTCTTTTAACAACAATACATTTTTTTATATTTGGACAACTTAATAATGCTTCGTCTGTTGTTGCTTTTAAAGGAATGGTCTTTCCACCTCTAATTCCTTCATCTGCAGTAATGATATATTCAGACTCACAGTCATTGACTCTGCCTGAAATTGAGTCTGCAGAAAATCCTCCAAAAATTATTGAATGGATAGCACCAATTCTTGCACAAGCTAACATTAAAATCGCAAGTTCGGGTATCATGGTTAAATAAATTGTTACTCGATCACCTTTTTGAATTCCAAGTTTTTTTAAACCATTTGCAGCTTTAGATACTTTTTGATGTAGTTGTTTATATGAAATTTTTTGATTTTCTTTTGGGTCATCTCCTACCCAGATAATCGCAGTTTTATCTTTTTTGTCTTTTAAGTGTCGATCAATACAATTAGCTGATGCATTAAGAGTACCATCTTCAAACCATTTAATTTTAACTTCTTTTGTACTATATTTTACATCTTTAATTTTTTTATAAGGTTTAATCCAGGATATTCTTTTTCCCTCTTTCTTCCAAAAATCATTATTATTTTTAATAGATTCACTATATTTTTTTTGATAATTAGACTTATTTGCTAGGCTAGTTTTAACCCACTCAGGTTTTGTTTTAATAATTAACTCTGTTGGACTGTTAGATTTATCTATTTTTTTTTTAGAAACTTTATTCTTTAACTTAAAAGCTTTTTTTCTTTTTTTTTTAGAAACTTTTTTTTTTCTCTTAGATATTTTCTTACTCTTTTTTTTTACCTTATATTTCTTCTTTTTTTTTGGCATAAAATATATTTTATATCTAAATTCTACCCATCTTATTTAAAATTTTCCAGCTTTTAGAGTCTATTTCCATCACCGACAATCTGCTTTGTTTTATTAAAGATAAATGGCTTAATTCCTTAACTTTTTTAATCTCAATCAGGCTTACAGGTTTTTCAAGTTTTTTAACAAATCTTACAGTAACAGCAACAAACTTACTAGTTTTATCTGTTTTATCTTGATACGCTTCTTCTATAACTTCTACAATACCAACAATTTCTTTCCCAATATTTGAATGATAAAAAAAACAATAATCACCCTTTTTCATAGATTTTAAATTTTTTGCAGCCTGGTAATTTCTTACCCCATCCCATGGCGCACCTTTTTTACCCATTTTTTTTTGTTGATCAATTGACCAAACATTTGGTTCTGATTTGATTAGCCAGTAATTCATTTTTGTTATTTGGTTAAAAAATATTTTTTACTTATCTTTTTGCACTCCAATCTTAAATTCAAAATTGATAATTTAATTTTAGTTTTTTTTAAAATCTTGTTGTTATTTAAAAAAAACGAGTCTTTATTTAAATTAAATTTATTACTGCTTATTATCTTATATGAGTTGGGGTTATAAAAATTTAACCATTGCACAACTTGGTCTAAATAAATTTTTTTTCCTATTGACAAATTATAAGTTCCTCTTGCATTAACTTTAATTAATTTTGATACTAATTGGCCAAGGTTTTTTGAAGAGACGAAATCTTTAAAAATTTTATGATTTTTAATAATAATACCTCTTTTTATATTTTTAAAAAATACATCTATAAATGTTTCATGAAGTTTCTTTTTAGATTTTTTTTTCGTTATTCCAATGACATTGGAAATTCTAAGTATTAATAATCTATTTTTTATAATTTTTTTTAACTTATTTTCAGTTATTAGTTTATTTTTTGAATAATTACATAAAGGTTTAAGCTTATCTGTCTCTTTACAATTTTCTCTAGGTTTATAAACTTTTCTGGTACTTAGAAATATATAAGACGTATTAAGTTTGATTATCTTCTTGGCAATTTTATAATCATTATCATTTGATACATCATATGGGGAGTTAACATATTTTTTATTTGAAGTGCAATTTATTATGAATTTGAATTTCTCAAAATATGATGAATTCTTATTTATTAATTCAGAATAATTTTTTACTAAAATTGAAAAATCTTTATCAAGATATTCTTTTAAAAATTGTGTTATCCTGCTGTTTTTTCCTATTATTAAAATTTTCATTTAAGTTAATCTATTTTTTAAAATATATTGTATAAAAACTTATATATAATTCATAAATGAATATTCTTATTTGGTCACCTTTTTTACAAAAAGTTGGCACTACTTCAAACGTTTATAATTTAATTAACGCGATGACAAAGTATTCTAATGAAGATTTAGATTCAATTGATTTGATTAATGTCTTTGGAGAATGGGATGATTACGAATTCAGTAGTAAAAAAGTGAATAAAATTTCATTTTTGGATTTTTATTTTCTAAAAAAGATAAAAAAAAATGGTTTTATTAGAAGTAGATTTTTTACATTTTTAATCATTATACTAAGTTTTTTTCCATTAATTAATCTTTTGAGAAAAAAAAATTATGACTTTTTCTTTATTCATTTGATTACATTTTTACCAATTTTTTTAGCAAGATTTTTTAAAAGTAAATTAAAAATAATACTTCATATCTCTGGATTTCCAAAATTAACTTTTTTAAGGTCTCACTTCTGGAAAAATAATCAAAAATATATTTATAAAATAATTTGTCCATCAATAGAAACTCAAAATTTATTAATTGAAAAAAATATTTTCGATAAAAAAAAACTTAAAGTCATCAAAGATCCACATATAAGTCCTAGTCATATAATCAGAATGAAAGATAGAGCTTATGGAAAAAAATTAAATCATAATATCCTTGCTATTGGTCGTCTTACAAAACAAAAAAATTATATTTTTCTATTAGAAGTTTTTTCTAAAATATTAGCTATCAAAAATAATTTAAGATTGATTATAGTTGGTGAAGGTGAGGAAAGAAAACTGATAGAAAAAAAAATTAATTCGTTAGGAATAAAGGAATATGTTAAATTAGAGGGTTTTCAAAAAAATATATATAAATATTTAGACAATTCTATTTGTTATTTTTCAACGTCATTATGGGAAGGACCAGATCTTGCAATGTTAGATTCGGCATTTTTAAATGTTCCTATAATTTGTAGTGATTGTAAAAGTGGAAGAAAAGAATTTATAGAGGATAACTACCGTGGTTATATATTTAAAACAAATGACATTAATTCTGCAGTTAAAGTGTTTGAAAGATTTTTAAATGATGGAAATTCTGAAATCGAAAAGAAATTAATCCGAGCAAAAAAAGAAGTTAAAAATTTTACAAAATTTAGATATTTTCTTGAATTAGAAAAAATATTAAAGAACTAATATTTTATTCCTGAGCCTTTCAGAAAAGCAGCATTTTCATCTAAAGACCATCTAGGTTTTGCAGGAAAATCTAAATCATTAAATTTTTTCTTTTTATATTTTTCTAATCCTACCATTGCAATCATTGCAGCATTATCTCCACATAAATCAATTGGTGGAAAGATATATTTGTAATTATTTTCATCACAAAGTTTCATTAGTGAAGATCTAATTTTTTTATTAGCGGCAACACCTCCTGCAACAACAAATATTTTATTAACTGCATTATTAATCTCTTCGTATTCATTAAAAGCATTTTTTGTTTTTTTATAAAGAATTTCCTCAATAGTTTTTTGAAAAGATGCCGCAATGTCATACTTATCTTGTTCATTTTTAATATTTTTACTAATTTTTAATACTGCTGTTTTTAATCCTGCAAAAGAAAGATTACACCCACCTTTATTGAAAATTGGCTTCGGAAATTGATATTTATTTGGATCTCCTTTTTTAGCAAGATTCTCAATTTCTGGACCACCTGGAAATTCAATTCCTAATAATTTGGCAGTTTTATCAAATGCTTCACCTAACGCATCGTCAATTGTTGTCCCTAATCTTTTATAAACACCAAGTTCTTTTACTGACAAATATTGAGTATGACCTCCTGAAATTAATAACAATAAATATGGATAATTTAGTTTTGAATTTAATTTAGGGCTTAATGCATGACCCTCTAAATGATTTACAGAAATAAAAGGAATATTCATTGCTGAGGCAAATGATTTACCAAAACTTAGTCCGACGGATAAACAAACAATTAGTCCAGGTCCAGCTGTAGATGCTACAGCATTAATTTCCTCAGATTTCAAACCACTGTTATCAATTGCTTTTTGAACAATCCAATCAATTTTTTCTATATGAGCTCTAGCTGCTAATTCTGGCACCACACCACCAAACTCTTTGTGAACTTCTACTTGGCTAGATACAATATTTGATAAAATCACTGGTATTCCTTGCTCATTTTCCGTTACGATTGATGCAGCTGTTTCATCGCAGCTAGATTCTATTCCTAATATTATTGGTTTTTTGCTCATTCAAATAGATCCTATTAATAGTACAATCTCTTTACAAGTATGAAAAAAGAAAAAATCATAATCGGCTCAAGAAATAGTAAATTAGCAATAATTTATGCTCAAAATGTAAAAAAAGAAATTTTAAATAATTCAGATTTAAATGAAGATCAAATAATTATACAGGGAATAGTTACAAAGGGTGATCAAGTACAAGATAAAAGAGTATCAGATATAGGAGGCAAAGGATTATTTTCTAAAAATATTGAAAGAGAACTTCTCAATGGCAATATTGATATCGCAGTTCATGCCCTTAAAGATATGCCTGCTATAGAAACAGATGGTTTATCATTAAATTTTTTTCTTAAACGTAATGATCCTAGAGATGTGTTTTTAAGTCGAGATAAAATTAAACTTAGAGATTTAAAATCAAAATCAATAATTGGAACGTCATCATTTAGAAGAGAGTTTCAAATAAAAAGATTAAAAAAAGATATTTCTTGTAAACTGATAAGAGGAAATGTTGATACTCGAATAAAAAAACTTAAAGAGGGTTTATATGATGCAATAATTCTTTCATCAGCAGGTATAAAATCATTACAATTAGAAAAAGAGATTACCCAAATATTTACGACTGATGCAATTATTCCAAGTGCTGGCCAAGGTATAATATCTATTCAGTGTAGAAAAAATCACACAGAAATTACTGAATTATTGAATAAAATTAATGATAGCGATACTCAAAAATGTGCGGTAGCAGAGAGAGATGTATTAAAAGTTTTAGAAGGTGACTGTGAAACACCTATAGGAGTTCATGCGTTATTGAATAATAACAAAATTATTCTTGAGGCAGAGTTATTTTCTTTAAATGGATCGCAGAGGTTTTATGAAAAATTAATTAAAGATAAAAAAGATTTCTATAAAATAGGTGTAGAAATTGGAAAAAAATTGAAAGAAAGATCAAAAGGAAGTTATAAAAAATAATATGCATATACTTTTGACAAGACAATTTGAAGATTGCTCGAGCCTTATTTTTAGATTTAAAGAGCTTGGACATATAGTTTCTCATTTACCTCTATTAAATATAAAAAAAGTTTCTTATGATCATGATTTATTGAAGAATTGTCAAAGTATTATTTTTACAAGCTCTAATGCTATCAAATATTTAAATACAAAAGAAATCAGTAAAAAAATAAAATGTTTCTGTGTCGGAGAAGCAACAGAAGAAAAAGCAAAAAGTGTTGGGTTTCAAGATATAAATACAGCAGCGGGGAACGTAAGAAATCTAAAGGAATTAATATTGCAAAATTATAGTCCGTCTGATGGAACTATAGTTTATGTAAGTGGTGAAATTGTTTCTTCAGATTTGGATCAGCAATTAATTAACAAAGGATACGCAGTAAAAAGACTAATTAATTATAAAACAAATCACAATCAAATTTTTGAAAACGATTTTATAGAAAAACTAAAGATGAATATGCCAGATATTGTTTATATTTATTCATATAATAGTGCTCTTAGTTTTTTGAATTTTATTAAAAATGAAAAAATAGAGGGTTTGTGGAAGCACACAAATTTGATGTGTATGAGTGAAAAAACCTCATCAATACTGAATGAAATTAAATGGAAGAAAATATTTCTTTTTAATCCTGGAGAAGAGGAATTTTTGTTATATAAAATTTAATTATGGAATTAATAAATAATTTTTCTGAAATATTTTTGTCTGTATGGAATAAAGGAATCCTTGGAGTTGATATTTTTCAAATTTTAATAGGAATAGGAATATTTTTAATATTTTTAGTTTTCAGAGGATTAATAAGCAAGTTAATTATAAAGAAATTGGAAATTATTTCAAAAAGAACCACAAATAAATTAGATGATACATTTGTCCAATCTCTTACAGGGCCTGCAAGATTTTTACCCGTAGTTTTAGGTTTTTTTATTGCTAGCTATTATATGACTTTCTCAACAGAAGGAAGAGAAGTAGTAGATACAATAAATAGAACTTTAATTACAATTTTAATTTTTTGGGTAATCCACCAGATTATTGAACCTATTTCGTACATTTTAAGTGGATTAGATAAACTTTTAACTAGAGAACTTATTGGATGGATAATAAAATCATTAAAGATTTTAATTTTTATTTTAGGTCTAGCGGCAGTACTGGAATTATGGGGAATTAAAATTGGTCCAATAATAGCTGGACTCGGGTTATTTGGCGTTGCGGTTGCACTTGGTGCACAAGATTTATTTAAAAATTTGATTTCAGGAATATTAGTTTTAGTTGAGAAGAGATTTAAAATTGGTGATTGGATTTCCGTTGATGGCATCATAGAGGGTATAGTTGAGAAAATTGGTTTTAGATCAACAACCATAAGAAAATTTGATAAATCACTTGCTATAATTCCCAATTTTCAATTTGCAGAAAATGCAGTTGTGAATGTAAGTGAAACTTCGAACTGGCTTATTAGTTGGATTATCACACTCCAGTATGACACTACGGTTGAACAATTAAAAAAAATTAGAAATGAAATAGAAGATCATATTAATACGAGTGAAGATTATAATACTACAATTGGAGTAGCAGTAAGAGTTGATAAATTTTCAGATAGTTCAATAGATATGTATGTAAGATGTTTCACTAAATCAAGTAGTTGGAATAATTGGTTAAATGTTAAAGAAAAATTAGCAATTGCAATTAAAGAAATTGTGGAAAAAAATGGAGCAGCTTTTGCTTTCCCGAGCCAGTCAATTTATGTTGAAAAAAAATGATAGCAATTTTTTATCTGATATTACAGATACTTAAACTTTATTCTTATGTAGTAATAGCTAATGTAATTATTAGCTGGTTGATTGCTTTTAATATTTTAAACACTCAAAATAGACTCGTATATTCAATTCTAGAGCTTACATATAGATTAACAGATCCATTTCTTAATCGAATTAGGAGATTTTTACCTAACTTAGGGTCATTAGATATATCACCTATAATCCTTCTTTTATTGATTTGGTTTATTGAAATTTGTATGAAAATCTATATTGCTCCTTTAATATTATAGTAATTATGATTTTAATTGACGGTAAAAAAGCTGCAGCTGAATTAAGAAATGAGTTAAAACATGAAGTTTCTGAATTAAAGGAAAAGTTTAATAAAGTTCCTGGATTAACAGTAATTTTAATTGGCGATTTAACTCCAAGTCAAATTTATGTAAGAAATAAAGAAAAATCTGCGAATGAGGTTGGTTTAAAATCTGAAGTAATAAAATATCCTGATACAGTAGAAGAGAAAGTTATATTAGATAAAATTAAAGAATTGAATCAAGATGATACTGTCTCAGGAATCTTGGTGCAATTACCTCTTCCAAAACATATTGATAAGCAAAAAGTTATAGAAACTATCAATCCATCAAAAGATGTAGATGGTTTTCATCCAATGAATGTAGGAAACTTATCTTCTGGCTATGAAAGCTCAATACCGTGTACTCCTCTTGGATGCTATTTATTAATAAAAAAAATTGAACCAAATTTAAGTGGAAAAAAAGCAGTTGTTGTAGGCAGATCTAATTTAAATGGGAAACCAATGACCCAACTTCTTTTAAAAGAAAATTGTACAGTAACAATTACTCATTCTAAAACAAAAGATTTAAAAGCGGAGTGTTTAGAGGCAGATATTATTGTTGCTGCGGTTGGTATACCAGAACTTGTGAAAGGCGATTGGGTAAGAAAAGATGCTATTGTTATAGATGTTGGCATAAATAAAACTGATAAAGGTATAGTTGGAGACGTGGATTTCGAAGAAGTATCAAAAAATGCAAAAGCTTTAACACCAGTTCCAGGCGGAGTGGGCCCAATGACAATCGCCTGTTTGTTAAAAAATACGATTGACTGTTTCAAAAGATCGCAAAATTAACATTTAATTCAATTAATTTTTTTTGTTAAGTTAGGTTATGAAAAAACCAAAATATCCATACAGAATTGCAATATTAATGGCTATTCTTACTATTCCTCCAATAGGGGCTACACAATTGGGATGGTATTTATATGATCAGCAAACTGGTTTTGATTATGGTATGATAGTTGGAACATTTTCAGTTATATTTGCTGCTTGGTTAATGTACGAAAAGAATTGGAGAGAGGAAGATGAGGATTAATTTATGGAAAAAATAATTTTTTTTGGTTTGGTAATACCAATTTTAGCATTTGTACTTTATTTAGGGGGAACAGCTATAATGAATGGTTTTAGTGCCAAAAGTGCTAACAAATCAATTGATAAAGAAGAGGAAGATATAAGTAAAATAAAAGACTCTGATGCTAGCTCAAATCAACTAAGTAACGAATTAAATGAATTGAATAAGCTCTTGAAAGATGGTGTTTTAACACAAGAGGAATTTGAAAAAGCAAAAAAAAAAATTTTAGAAAATTAATTTTTTTCCATTAACCACAGGCTATTTTTTCCAAGAAAAAAAATCTTTCCATTTTTAGGGTGTACTTTTATATCTCTTATTCTGCCGATTCTATTTTTAAAAATTATATCTTCTTTTACGTTTGCTAAATCATTAAATTTCAGTTTTCTTAGAGATTGATCTTTAAGCGAAGTAATTAAAGCATGTCCATTCCATTCACTAAACTCCTTTCCATAGTAAATTGTAATTGCACTTACCGCTATAGAAGGAACCCAATAGTGTATTGCTTTTGTAAAACCTGGTTTCCATTTAGGCCCAATAGGTGTACCTGAATAATTTTTTCCTCCCCATCCCAAAATTTTCCATCCATAGTTTTCACCTTTTTTTACTTCACCAAACCAATCACCACCTTTTGCACCATGATTACTTAAATATATTTTGTTATCGAATTGAGATAAAGTTAGACCCTGGGGGTTTCTAATTCCAATTTGATAAATTTCTGGTAGCCAACCAGATTTACCAGTAAATTTTGGATTGTCTTTTGGAATAGACCCGTCGATATTTATTCTGATAATACTTCCAGGATGTTTGGTAGGGTCTTGTGCAATCATGCCCTGACCTCTTTCACCAGCTGATGCAAACAGATAATTATCTTTGATCACTAACCTTGATCCAAAATGATATCCTGAGTCAATAGGTGGATTGGCTTGAAATATATTTTTAAAGATCAAATTATTTTTATCAAATCTTGCTTTTGCTATTGAAGTACTAGTTTTCCAATTACCTCTATTTTCAGTATATGAAACGTAAACAAAATTATCTTTGAAAAGAATATCTAATAAACCTCCTTGGCCATATTCCAAATAGTTAATATTATGGTTAATTTCAGAAATTTTTTTTGACTTGAGATCTAAAAATTTTATTTTTCCACTTTTTTCTGTAATTAATATTTGATTATCAGTAACAAATGTAAAGCCCCATGGGTCATTTAAATCAAAAATTTTTTTTAAATTTAAATTTTCAGCGAATGAAAGTGTTGCTGAAATTAAAATTAAAAATATTACAGCAATTAACTTTTTCACTTTAAGAAAGCTTAGATCTACCACCATCAACAGCAATAATTTGACCTGTAACCCACGAGCTATCATCAGTAATAAGAAATTTTGCAAGAGAAGCTGAGTCTTTTCCCTCACCCAATCTTTTTAAAGGGTGAGCTTTTGCTATTCCATCTGCTAATGCTTTATTTTTCAACATTGGCTCTGCAATTTTTGAATTTGTTAAGCTTGGAGCAATACAATTTACTCTAATATTAGGAGCAAACTCAGCAGCTAATGAAACAGTTAATCCTTCGACAGCAGCTTTAGCAGAAGCAATTATTGCATGATTAGTAAATCCTCGTTGAGCTGCAACTGTCGAGAATAAAACTACTGAACCTTTATTTTTTTTTAAACTTTCTTGATAACCTTTAATAACTTCAACTGCTGAATACAGATTTAATTTCATGCATTTATTAAAATCATTTTCATTAACCATTCTCAAAGGTTTTAAATCTATTGAACCAACACAATAAG
>MDSW01138726.1_pt1 | contig 11572 bp, 10 predicted proteins | sample 811171 | NCBI WGS metagenome assembly MDSW01 (sample SAMN05326641, study PRJNA326480) | marine metagenome | isolation source: seawater | place: Atlantic Ocean: North West | collected 2012
CCTCAATGCTGAAGCCCATGCTCCGCCATCAAATGAAGAGAAACAATCGCCTTCAACTCCAATTACTGCGCCAACACCATCGATAGACGCTGCGGAATCAGAACCGATGCCTCCAGGACATAGAATCGTAGGGTTTGCCCCCAATGAAGTAGATGCAGCGACCATTTGAGCAGTTACTGGATGAATGCCATTCTCGTTTGTTTCAGCAATGATTGTAATTTCCATTCTTACACCTCCTAGAGCACCTTCGCCTCATTTCTGAGTTTCTGAACCACTTCTGGAACACTTTCAGCCCCATCAAACATCTGACCAGGGGCCTTTTCTGCTGGTGGAGATTGAGAATTCACTTGTGCTGTTGACCCCGCCTCATCGACACCTAATGACCCTGGATCCATGGATTCAATTGGCTTCTTTTTGGCCATCATTATTCCCTTTACATTTGGCCTACGTAATTCCGTAGAGGTCTTATCAAAGGCAATAACACAAGGAGTTGGTACACTTACACGTTCAGAACCATTTGATGCAGGTCGTAGCACATTGAAAGAAGACCCATCATGAGAAATCTCTGAAGCATTGGTCACACATGATGCTCCAATCAGTTCAGCGACACCGGGACCAGTACTACCTGAATTGGTATCCGCAGCCTGTTTCCCACAGAAGATAACATCTGCCCCAGTATGCTTTACTGCTCCGGCTAGTAAACCCTGAATCTTCGTGGAGTCGAGAGCCATCAAATCATCAACGACAATATGCACAAGAGAGTCAGCGCCTACAGCAGCAGCATCTCTGAGCCCTTTCTCTGAACGTGATGGGCCACAAGTAATTGCGGTTACAGTAGCTCCAGATGAATCTTTCATGCCCAAAGCAGCCTCAAGCGCATACTCATCAAAGGGGCTAATTGACCACTTGCTGACGCTAGACTCGTCAACTCTTCCTCCACTGATTGAAATCTTTGCTGTCGTGTCGGGGACGTACTTGATTAGAACGGCTATATCCATAATGTCACCTCGTGAGTAATCCGACCAATCAAAACGCCTCTATCAAGATTAGGTTTTATCGTGAATTCAAGATTAGTCAATTCATCCACTGATGCAATTTTTCCTCGGGAGTCTCACGTATTCTATCTAATGCCCTGACTGCAACTATCCATCCTATTACCCCAACTGCCATTCCTGTAAACAAATCCCAAACATAATGTTGTTTTGTAGTCAATATACTGATGCTCAGAAGAATGAATTCAACCCAAACAAGAGAAACAAAAATACGCGCTAAAATAGATTCAGGAGAGCGGATTTTCATCCATCTGCTAATGGAACGGGTCAAAAAATAGGAATGCGCAATATGGAGGCTGGGCCAAGCATTCCAAGGTTCATCCATAGAATGCATTTGAGCAAAAAGAGCACTATACAAACCATCTCCTTGCAATACTTCAGCCGGTATTTGGTCACGCATGTCTACTTCAGCAGGCAAGATAAGGAAGACCAATGTGCAAGCTATTGTTGCTATACTAAGCATCTGAACACCTGCAATCAATTCCATTCGAGAATGATCATCTTTAGGCGTGCAGAGTAGAGTAACCGGATAGTAAAGATACAATGCCATGTATGGAACTACCATCCAAGGAATTACTGGGATTGTTCTATCAAGGGCAATTTCAGGGTCCCAAACAGTAACCCCATTTGCAGCAACGAATTGATTGGATGCGAAATATGGGACAGCAATACCAAATACTCCGAAGAAAAGAATCTGGATTAGAAACAAATTTCCACCCAAAAGATGCCTTCTTTTCCACGCACCATTCCAAATAAAGGGCCATGGAGTAGAGAACTTGTCCCCCAAGACATCAATCCATTCTCTAATCGTGCCCATAACTCTTGATTCAATAAGAGGCATCTAATCTTCACTATGGAAAAGGGATACAGAATCGCCCTTGAAAACCTCTGCTTCTTTAATCACTCTCGCATACCATCTAGACCAACCAGGATATTTCTTCTCACTTATTCGAGAAAAACCACCGTCTGAAAAAACATGTTGAATTGTACGACAAGGTGATGCGGGTTTGGTGATTTCAATGATCGAATTCCCGATAGAAAGACGAATACCTGTATCTAATATTGACCAATCGATTCCCGAAATAGTTAGATTCTCACCTACCGAACCTGGATGAAATTGATGTCCTTCACTGTTTAATTCATCCATCAATTCAGAGGAAAATATGCAGACTGCTCGCTCAGGACCACCATGATGTTTGGTGTCTTTCTGTAAATCACCTTCAACTCCATCTACTAACAATTTCGCAGAATTTACCGAATTCTTAGGAACTCCGCCTTCGGGATTAACATTCACAGAAGAGACAAGGCCCTCTAGAATCTTAATCCCCCCAATATGCTTCACGTATCGCTTGATTTGCCTCCATACATGCGACTACGTCTGCAGGCCTATCTGGCATAGTTTCGATATCTGCAAGATGCTCAAACATCAATTCTACATTGGACATGTTGACCACACCCCAACCAACTTGGGTGCATGGGGCAATGGGGGAAATGGGAAGAGTTCCTGAAGTTGGATCCCAAGTAGAAAACCCTGGATACCAAGCTGATAGATTCAATGCATCCCTTAATTCTTGATTGGAAATAGACATGTTAGAACCGTTGACCAAAAGACCTCCTCGGTCCTGAGAAGCCCCTGACCCATTATCTCCTCCTAATTCCCTAAGTTGAGTGAGAACTAAACTTAGAATTCCAGCAGTTCGAGGAGTTGCAAATGATGTCCCAGATGTTTCGTGGTATCCATCTGTATCATCGTGATTAGGCAATACTTGAGTCCAATCAGCAGCTATATCTGGGTATGAACCACTCATAGTTTCCTTCTGATCATCTCCTTCCTCTGCATATCCTGATACCCCTATTGACCATGGAGGGCCAGCAGTAGAATCTTGAACCGCTGGAGAGGGAGTATTGTCTGCAGCACCGGTGTGAACTTTGTGTTTTTCAACTACTGCAACGCGAGTTGCATCTTCTATTCCAGGAACAGGAATACTACCAATTGGACCAAAGGAAGTAGAGATAATATCCACTAATGGTTGTTCGGCAGCAGCCAATACTGCAGCATCACTGAATCCTTCGACAAAGAAAATAATTGCATCAGGATTGGCATCCAAAACAGCACCAGTAACTGCAGTACCGTGTCCATCTGAAGGATCATCTAAAATGGGAATTTCGGTATTATCGTCAGGAGTAGTTCCAATGATTCTGGTTCCAGGGAAATACACAATATCTGTTGAGGTAATGACGTCCCAACACGTCTCTTTGTCGGCCTCATATCTTTCCTGCCAAGTTCCTTCGATGGTGATATTGCACCACATCGTAACACCAAGACCTTCTAACAACCAATCTGGAAGTGTCTCATTTAGAATAAAACGCTCATGATAGACATTGATACCGGTATCAATCGGTGCTACAACGCTGTATGCGCCACCATAGTTTCCAAAGGCTGGGCTATCGATTTCCACTTCTGATTCCACTTCATCAGAGTAAAAAAGGCCGAAACAACCCGAAAAAGAAGAAAGTATGAGCAAGACAGAGAAAAGTATGCTTTGCGCCACCCTCATATTGCCTCGGAAAGACATCTCGTGTTTGAGGTTGCCCAATTATGCTCGAGCAATAATACTCAATGTACCAAGAAAACTTTCAGAAGAATTAGCTCTGAAAACCTGCAGCACTTCGAATCCAGCCTCAGCGACTATGTGCGTCCATTCCGTCACCGATAATGTGGTCATCTTAACTCCAACTTTTTCTGGCCAATCCAAACTATCCTTGTTTTCTGCATAATGATCTACTCCAAAGGCAAGAATTCCTCCAGAAACCAACCATTCTTCTCTGACTCGATTCAAAAAATCTGGAATATCATCGAGATAATACAACACCTCCATTGAATGAACTAAATCAACCATTTCTGGAGGTGACCATTTACTTAGATTAGCATGAAAATACATCCCTTCGGGATCTTTCTCTAACGCTCGTAATACCATTGACTCAGCGCCATCAACTCCAATTGCAATGGAACAATTTTCGTGTTCAGAAAATAATCTGACTACCCATCCATTTCCACAACCTGCATCAATAGCTGAAAATCCTCTTTCGAGTGTTTCGGGATTTAATTCTTTGAATGCGGCATTTAGAATCTCATTTACAGATGGTGCATGTCCCTTTTCCATCCCTTCATCCTTGCCAATGTCCGCCCATTCACCGAATACATCTACAGCAGGACGCATTACAAAACCTCACAATTTGCGAGTAAAGGATTGTATGCCAGTAATATGGCGAGCAAGAATCAAGTTGTGAATGTCGTGGGTTCCTTCATAGGTCTTAACAGATTCAAGATTGTTCATATGACGCATAATTGGATATTCATCAGTAACACCATTCGCCCCATGGATATCTCTAGCTACTCTAGCAATATCTAGAGCAATATCGACATTGTTCATTTTCGCTAAACTAATCATCTCTGGGAACCAATCATCCTCATCCACTCTACGTCCTAGATGATATGCAAGAAGTTGTCCCTTGGTAATCTCTCTTAACATGGTTGCGAGTTTCATCTGAATAAGCTGATATGCGGCAATTGGATGATCGAATTGAATTCTTTCTAACGAGTATTTCTTTGCGGCGTCAAAACATGCTTGAGCCGAACCAATAGAGCCCCATGCAATCCCATAACGAGCGCGATTCAGGCAAGAAAATGGGCCTCCCAATCCCTTTGCTCCAGGCAAATATCGATCATCAGGAACAAAAACATCCTGAAGCACCAGTTCTGATGTTACAGATGCTCGAAGAGAATGCTTTCCTTTCTGCTCAGGCGCACTAAATCCCTCGTCATCCTTCTCGACAATGAATCCACGAATATCTCCATCCAACTTGGCCCAAACTATTGCAATATCTGCAACAGTACCGTTGGTAATCCACATTTTGGCTCCATTCAGTATGTATCCTCCATCGACCTTTTCTGCCTTAGTAATCATCCCTCCCGGATTGGAACCATAATCGGGCTCAGTTAATCCAAAGCAACCAATAATCTCTCCAGTAGCCATTCCAGGGAGATACTTGTGTTTCTGTTCCTCAGTTCCAAATTTGTGAATTGGATGCATAGACAACGAACCTTGTACACTACAGAAAGAACGTAAACCAGAATCTCCGCGTTCCAACTCGCGACATACAACGCCGTAAGCAGTGTAAGACATGCCGGCACAGCCATATTCTTCAGGGACTACCATCCCAAGAACGCCCATTTCGCCAAGATCTTTGATCCATTCTTCAGGGAAATATGCCTCATTGTATGCCTTTTCTATATTGGGAATTACCTTCTCGTCTACCCAATCTCTAACCATATCTCGGAGCATTAGCTCCTCTTCAGTCAACATCTTATCAACGTCATAGAAATCCAATGCTTCGTATGCCATACAACTCTCTCCTTGTTACTCGCCTCTGTAAGCGCCGCTTGAACCTTACCGAAATTTGTAAACAAATTATGAACGGTCCCGCTTCCTCCTTTCTTCCCGCTTTTCCTTCAACGATGGCTCCAACCCCTTACGTTTTCTTCGCCAGCGAGAATATGCCGCCTGCATCTTTGGACTATTCATGAAAATCAGTCCAATGACAATTCCAGGCACACTGATAACGACAACTACAGCCAACGCGTAACCGGCTAGACTAGTCAATAATGGGTCCTCAATTTCTATTGGAACAAAACTAATGGCTTCACCTCTAGAATTTAGAAGCCAACCTGTTGCTTCAGAAGTGCTCCAAGAGCATACTGCTGGACTAGTGGTGATTTCCAATTGTTGTTCAGCGGCATCAGAATGCTCATACCAGGGAAATGCATCTTGAGACGAAGGTCGAAAATCGATTAATCCATAGGGGGTTGTGGTAATCATCATTCTATCCTCGCTATGCCCGCAAATGCTAGATAATTCACTTTCTAATTCACTAAGCATTTCAGCATCAAGAATGGTTTCACCATTTGAAGAATCATCCAATCGAATTGTGCCAATGTATCGATTAGCCCCTACTGCAACACAAACGGCGATATTGTCACTCGCACATTCTACGTCATTCCAAATTGTTGCAGTTCCTCCAAGCCATGTAACTTCATGTTCAGCATCAATTATTGCAACACCATCAGATTCTGTAATTACAACACATAATCGAACTACCGAGTGGCAATCGATACCCTTCACTGGACTTTCTCTTGTATTTTCTAAGGCATACATTTCACCACCATCAACTAAAGATCTGAATCTCCAAATTTGACCCGAATCAGCAGCAATATATGCCCAAGCACCATTTGTATTCCAAGAAACTGAAGTTAGTGTGCTAATCTCGACTAAAGACGTACCAGAAACATTGGATAAGCGTTGATCTTGGTAATCATAACGGAGCACTCGCCCCAAATCTCCTACAATGAATGCATTTCCAGCAGGATGGAAATCTACGGCATTGAGGTTTTGATCAGTTATCGGTTCAAGTTGGATCGCCTCTTCAGGACTATCATTAGGTATTGCGAAAACAACGCCCTCCTCGCCTACAGCTAAAGATTCAAGGTGATTAGAATCAAGGGCATTGAGAAAAATAGACTCATTACTTAGAATTACGGTTTCATCGGACTCCACTACCGATTCAGCATGCACAGGGACAACAAGAAATGCCAAAAAAAGCACCAGAATGACTCGCGGACTGCCTCGGCCCATGCCCCTCCGGTGGCGCTCGACTTCATCATGTGAACGGTCCATGTCTTCTTTCCCCACTGGGAGCATTCAAGTCCTCTCGCCTCACCGGAAGGGACATGGAACGCTTCGCAACGACAAGAGGATTGGTTAAGCAGGTCACTGCAGACGGTGGATTAGCTGAATTAGCAAAGAAATTCTTCGATGATGTAGAATCAACGGGAGAAAATGCATTCAAAGGCTCACATGGCATCATGAAAAGTATTGAAGCGCATTATCAAGGCGATGCACTAATCGTGGAAGTAGATAACGAAAAACCAGATTTTTCAAATCCAGATTCAGTAAAGGCAGCACAACAAGATCGTCTTCGTTGGACTCAATTCTTAGATGCATCAACAGGATATGATGCCAAGAAACGTGGAGACAAGGCAAAAGAATGGGGCAAAAAGGCCAACAAAGCAAAATCTGCAATTTCTTCTGCTAGACATTTCATGTCGCTAGCAAACAACCTCCCAGACGAAACAAGAGAAAAGGCAGAATCATTGATTGAAGAAATTGAAGCGGCTCTAGAGGCTGGAGATAACACCAAGGCAGCTGGACGTGGTGAAAAATTATCCAAGATGCTGAATTAATGAGGGAAACCAATGACTCCGGAGGAAATCAATCGTCTTTTAGATGAAACGACTGGTTCCTCAGAATTATCTGAACAAAATCGAGACAAGATTTTGTCGATGTTTAGCGGAGTAGAAGAAATTGTTGGACTAGAACATGTAGTTTCAGTACTGAATGGAAAAGATTCGCATGGCGGAGATTCCGTTCTAAGGGCGTATATCGGCCTAGAGCCCAGTGGAAAGGCACACCTTGGTTGGATTATCCTAGCTGATTCGATTAAAAATATGCTAAATCAAGGAGTCAATGTTTTAGTTTTCCTTGCAGATTGGCATGCATGGGTCAATGATAAGTTTGACAGAGATATGGAAAAAATTACGATTGCGGGAGAATACATGTCCGAAGTATTCCGAGTCCTACTTGGATTCCCAGATGAAGGAGATGGCGCTGGACAAATTAGATTCATGAGAGCAAGTGAATTGATGGATTCAGGAAAATACTGGGAAAGAGTTCTAAGATGTTCAAAAGGTATGAGTCTTTCAAGGGCAAGAAGAACTTTCAGTATTATGGGGAGGAGTGAAGACTCATCTGATGATGATCTTTCTGCTTTCTTTTATCCAGCTATGCAGGCGGCAGATATTTTTGAATTAAATGTAGACATTGCATTTGGAGGAATGGATCAACGTAAAGCACACATGTACATGAGAGACGTTGGAGACCGTAACCAATGGATTAAGGCAACATGTATCCATACACCCATGCTGTCCGGATTGAAAGGAAGGGGAGGAGGTAGAATGGATTCATTCGATCACAAAATGTCAAAATCAGATCCGAATAATGCAGTATTGCTACACGATACACCCAAAAAATTGGAAAAGAAATTTCGAAAGGCATTTCTTGAACCAGGAAATTCTGATTCACCAGTATTTGAGATTGCCAAATACGTAATTATGCCAAGTCAAGGAGAGTTGCATGTTCAACCTAAACCTGAATTTGGAGAACCATCTTCTTGGACTGATCTCGATTTACTGATTAATGCAGTAAATGATGGTACAGTGCATCCCTTCGATGCAAAAATGGCAATTGCGCGTGGATTGACTGAAATTCTAGCACCTATTTCAGATCATTTTGATGAAAATCCTGAACTCTTGGATGCAGTGAATAAGATGACCGGCGGTTGAAAATAAGTCGATTATTACTGTATTCAACCGAAAAAATGGGTCAATCATTCATATGAGATGAGTCAGCCGCCAAAGATGATTACGATGGATGTTGGCATTGATGATTTTGCAATTCATTTCCCACGCCTCTATTTCGACATGAAGGATTTTGCCAAATTCAGAGGTGCCGATTTCGAGAAACTGAATAAGGGCCTAGGGCTCAATGCAATGGCGATTCCAGATGCACACGAAGATACTGCAACCATGGGAGCGAATGCCGTTGCTAGACTAATCGATCGAAACGGATTGTCGCCATCTCAAATCGGTAGAATATATCTTGGAACTGAGTCAGCATTAGATGGTGCAAAACCTACGGCAACATACATTATCGACATGCTACAACAAAGATATTCCAAAGAGTTTGGACCAGATTGCTTCAGAAATTGTGATGTTGTCGACATGACTTTCGCCTGCATTGGCGCTGTAGATGCTCTTCACAACACCCTTGATTGGGTAGCTAGAGGTGGCGAACGAGAGGAACGAATTGGAATTGTTGTTTTCAGTGATAACGCCAAATATGACATGGAATCAAGTGGAGAATATACTCAAGGAGCCGGAGGAGGAGGCATCTTAATCAGAGCCAATCCTCGATTGTTGGTAATTCCTGACAACTGGGGAGTTTCGACTACACCCGTGCATGATTTCTTCAAACCGAGAAGAGAAGTACCAGTCAAGAATGTAATCGAACGAGTTTTAGATTTAGCACGTGAGACCGGACAGTCATTCAAATCAGGGCTTAGTGATCGTATGATGAGAAATCTTCGTGGTTCAAAGATGTCCAACGACGAATTATTTGCAGAAGATACGTTGAAGATTCACAGAGATACACCAGTTTTTGATGGACAATTCTCGAATAGATGTTACATGGAATCAGTAAAACAGGCATTTATCGACTTTCATGGAAAGGCGGAAAGAAGCGGCCGTCTAAATCCAAAGACTGATCCAATTCTGACTGAACAATGGAAACGAATTATTGTTCATCTTCCATATGCATTTCAAGGAAAGAGGATGTTCCCAGATGTATTCAGACATGATCGTAGAGGAACTCCAGTTTGGGACAATATTGTGGAGGAAATTGGTATTGAGCCACTAATTGAAGACTTTGAAGATACACCTGAAGGAATGGCCGAATTCGACAAAGCAAATGATGCCTATAGACGAGCAATTTCGAAAACAACAGAATTCAAGAAATTCGCAGATGAAAGAATTGAACGAGGGCAAAGGGCTTCTAGTCTAATTGGTAACCAATATACTGGTTCAATTTTTCTTGCATTGATGTCTTCACTCGAATGTGATTATCAAGAAAACAATGCTATTGAGGGACAAAGAATAGGATTATGCGGATATGGTTCTGGAGCTAAAGCCAAGGTTTTCGAAGGTATTATTCAACCACAATGGAAGGAAATTGCCTCTAGATTCCTACTGTTTGAACGTTTGGACCTTCGACGACCAATCCTTAGCGATGATTACGAAGCATTGCATCGAGGAAGTACCACAGAATCAATCATTGAACCAAGTCAAGAATTCGCAATAGTACGAGAAGTAGATGGTGGCCTGCCAGGAGAACGCCGATATCGATGGGTAGACTAACGAGTTTGCCGCTTGAACAAGAAATTCTTGGCGTCAATGAATGATCTGGTGATTAAATATGTTAGACATTCTTGTATTTGTATTGTTTTGGGGGATCATATTTTGGCCTTTCATTTCAGCTTTCAGATCATATATCAAAGGCGAGGAAATGGATAGGAGCGAATTCAAACTCCGATATGTGTTACCTCCACTTCTTCTTCTTGCTCTTGGTTTAATTTTAAGTCGTGCCTGGGGCGGCTAGATTATTGTTAGGATTCAAATATAGTCTGACTAATCTGAACCACTGATTGATGATTATTATTCTTCATTTTCCATTGGAATCAATAAAGGTTCGAGTTCGCCAAATGATTCAAACAAACTTGGTCCACTGGAAAGGTAGTATACTGAACCTCTACCATCCCTAGAATCTTCAGCTGTTGAATTCTCATTGCTTGCACACTCACCTGTACAACCATCTGCAAAGGCAACATAAACACGACCTTCTCTATCAATATGTAAGTCGTTGAAATCTAACAAGTTACGGTTTGACCCCCCAATATCCCTACAATCGCCTGAATTTAGACAGATAGAACCAACTTGTACAGGGTCATCTGTTACTCGATAAGTATGGAAAATCGGATTTTCATCCAATGCGTTAAGACTGAAAGTAATGTATAGATGATAAGTCACATTATTCGGAGCGTAGTGTGCATTACCATCCCAAGCATTGCCATCGATATCGGATTGATTCAACATCTCAGAATTTTGACTTCCAAGGTAAGTGACCGCTATTCTTCCAGGGTCGCCTGCATCGGTTTGTGGAAACACGGAAGAGATTACACCTGCAGGAGAAATTCGAATACTTTCTTGCTCCCAAGTTTCTCCTGAATCTGTTGATCTAGACATGTAAACGCCTTCATCACCTCCAGTCCAAACATGATACGCGTTTGATTCAGAGTCCGTTGAAACCTCTGAATTCTTTCTTGGATATGGAGTTCCAACATCTTCCCCCATGGAACGTTCAAACCAAGTAAATCCATTGTCTTTGGAAACAATAACAGTTGGAGTTTCTACACGTGGAGTAACATATACGGTTCCATCAGGGGCTGTTGATATGGCACCATGCAAGCCACCATTTGTGGTTGCTAAACCGATGATTTGCCCGCCTGCTTCAAAGGTTGCACCACCATCAAAACTGGTGAAACAAAAAATTCCAGCAAGTTTGTTGTAACAATAGTAAACTGCAGTTTCATAAAATCCGCTAGTAAATTGTCCTAATGCTCCATACCCAGAATCGGTCCACGGGCCGCTTGCAAGTTTGATGTGATCGTTGATTGGAGTTGTTCCTGAATCATGGGGATTACCTAACCAAGATTCACCATCATCATCGCTCCAACAAATCCAAGATGTCTCCAGTCCAATCATTTGTACACCGAAGATACGGTCTGTGATC
>MDSW01169783.1_pt1 | contig 11572 bp, 7 predicted proteins | sample 811171 | NCBI WGS metagenome assembly MDSW01 (sample SAMN05326641, study PRJNA326480) | marine metagenome | isolation source: seawater | place: Atlantic Ocean: North West | collected 2012
AGGAACCGGTGGTTGATGAAAGTCAGACCGCTTCATCCTTTCTCGATACGGTGTTCCTTCATAATGACTCATTCCTCCGCTCGGAGCGTGGACAATAGCCACACCGTGGTCTCTTGCCCAAGAGATGACTTCATTCATCCTGGGTGCCATCCGATCAGCACGATACTGCGCCAATTTACATGGATGTTCTTGCCACATGTCACACACGATGATAGCCGTCTCGGATGCTTTCCACTGCTCGGCATTGTTTTCGACGATAACCCTTTCCCTCTTTTGAACACGACTTCGAGTGTGAACCCGAAACCTGTCAGAAACCTTTGGGATGGTAGCGGAATGACTGTCGTTACCAATCAGCGTCGCAGCCAAAAAGCCTGCAGGAGCGGTTTTGAGGATTTCTCGTCGATTAGGCATGCTAAGATCCTATATCTGTAGAACTAGTTAATTATGAGTGTTTGTTTTGTGAGGGCCTGTTAAAAAATACGATTGGAGATTCTAGCAGGAGACTCGGAAAAGGTGGTAGGGGTAAGCATAACCTTGATAGGGGCGAATAGGGAGGGCTAGTTGCCGCCTGAGTTTGTTAGGCTAATATTGCATCGATCACCTGGCCATGGACATCGGTTAGTCGAAAGTCGCGACCCGCGAAACGATAAGTCAGTTGTTCATGGTCTATTCCCAGGAGGTGCAACATCGTGGCATGTAGATCGTGTACTGACGTTGGAGAATCCACCGCACGGAAACCGAATTCGTCCGTCTGTCCATGAATCGTCCCGCCCTTGATGCCTCCTCCGGCCAGCCAGACACTAAAGCCGTAATGATTATGATCCCGACCATTTAAAGCGGGCTTCTCCGCAACAGGCGTACGCCCAAATTCACCCCCCCACAAAATGAGTGTTTCCCCGAAAAGTCCGCGCCTCTTAAGATCTGTTATGAAGGCGTCAATCGGTCTATCCCATTGGTTTGCTAAATCCCGATGCGCTGATTCTAATCCACTATGATTGTCCCAGGGTTGGCCGGCACCACTCCAAGCTTGAATAAAACGCACACCACGTTCGATGAGTCTTCGTGTCAGCAGTAATTGACGACCAATAATGGTGTCACCATACATGTCCAACGTAGATTGCGTTTCGCGAGCCAAGTCAAAGGCTTCCGCGGCTTCGAGTTGCATACGGTAGGCCATCTCGAATGACTTTATTCTGGATTCTAGCCGAGGGTCGCTGGGATGTGCCTGCTGATGCCGTCTATTAAGTGAAGTTAATAACTCTAACTGATCCGATTGACGTTTAGACCCGGTCGTCGCACTTCGGATGTTTTCTAAGAGCTTGTCGAGGGCGGTGTTTTTGGTGTCTAAATAGGTTCCCTGATAAGAGCCTGGAAGGAACGAACTACGCCAGTTCCGAGTTGACACAATAGGGTAACCACCTGGGCACATGGCTAGGAATCCTGGAAGATTCTCATTTTCACTTCCTAGGCCATAAGTTACCCACGATCCAAAACTCGGTCGCGGCAATTGTGTATCGCCACAATTCATAAGCATTAGGGAGGGCTCGTGGTTCGGCACCTCTGCATACATAGACCGTATGACCGCCATGTCATCAATATGTTTTGCCGTATTTCTGAATAGATCAGATACGGCTATACCGCTTTCACCGTAACGCTTGAAGGAAAATGGCGACTTCATAGGTGCGCCGGTGCGTCGCTCAGTTCTCAAATTAAGGCTACCGATATCTTTACCGTGCCATTTATCAAGTTCTGGTTTAGGGTCGAACGTGTCAACCTGGCTCGGACCACCGTTCATAAAAAGATGGACCACGTGCTTCGCTTGAGGTGCGAAATGAGGACCTCTCTCAGCGGATGCGAGGGACTCCTTGTGGAGCATTGCAGTTAGTCCGAGCGCCGGAAGTCCCATCCCTAACTTTTGAAGAAGGGTGCGACGATCGCACTGGTTGTCGGATGATACCATGGATCGATCCTCTAATTGATGAAGACAAATTCGTTGGACATTAGTAGTACATGAATCAGATCGGCAAAAGCAGTATCACTCTCAGCCCTATTCAAAAAAGTCGTGATAGTTGTGTATTCGGACTCGGAGGGTTCTCGGCTGAAAAGTAGACGGTACAAATTTGCAATACGATGCGACGGTTCCGTAATGTTTGCCAGTTCAGATCGGCGGGATATCCGAGCTACTGCTTCCTGAATAAATTGATTGTTGAAAAACCAGAGGGCTTGCTGAGGTACGGTTGTTTGTGAGCGTTTCCCTGCGCTGGCATCAGGGCTGGGGTAATCGAAAGTACGGAGCAGTGTCGGAATATCCAACCGATTGATATAACTAAAGGCTGAACGCCTGGGAATCCAAGTTTCCTCAAGCCCAAAAGACGGCCCGGATATCGAGGCGTCTAATTCACCCGTGGCGTGTATTATAGCGTCGCGGGTTTGTTCCCATGTAAGGCGTTTTCGATTCGACTTCCAAAGAAAGCGGTTGTCAGGATCGTGATTAGATGTGTTGTCAACGGAGTCTGAAGATTGTTGGTAGGTTTGAGACATAACAATCAACCTTATCAGTGATTTGATAGACCAATCGTTGTCTACGAAATATGTCGCAAGATGATCTAATAATAGGGGATGGGTAGGCGTCGCCCCCCGGATTCCGAAGTCGCTAGGAGTTGCAACGAGTCCCGATCCCATGAGTTCGGCCCAGATCCGATTTGACATCACTCTGGCAGTAAGGGGGTTTTCAGGAGAGGCAATCTTTTGCGCCAGCTCCAGTCGACCACTACCGCGTTGAAATGGTTCGCGATCGGGATCGAGAATGGTAAGAAAGCTCCTGGGAACGTAGGGTCCCCGATTATTCGGGTTTCCTCGGTTGAAGATATAGGGTTCGGTCGGGGTTTTGTTATCGTGAAGTACTAAGGCGCGTGGCGGAGCAGCGGGTTCATTGCGAATGAAGTTCTCGACATCCTCGAGTATTTTCTTGAACTCCGCTTGGGTTTCTCTGTCGGGGAAAAGGTCCAGAAAATCAAACCCTATATTGACGGGGATTTCAGCGGGTGCAATTGGAGAATACATTGACCGTGCTATCTGCTGGGACTCGGCTGTTCCCCAATTGTCGCCCTCTTGTGGCGTGAGTGTCTTCACGTACAAAAGTGCTTTCTCGTACTGCTGCGCTACTTGAAACATCGTGGTGGGATTAGTATCGAGTACATAGTTTACGATGATGGGATTGATTTGATGTTTGTCTGATATTAAATCTCGATGGATCCCCTCGAACTTTGATCCCAAATCGTCATCACCGACAGCAGCGAAGGTATTCCAAACACGCCAGATAGACATGTTGTTGGTCTGCTCATCTTTTAGGAAATTCTTCCACCGTCGAATCATGCGAGGATTTAGTGCGCCTTTGTCAGTAAGCAACATGAAGTTGTCAGAATCCGGGTTGTTACGTTCGAAATATGCTGCCATGAGATATTCGGCGATTCTAGTGCGTCCATCTTCTCGTAGCTTGTCGATCGTCGTATTAACGAAGACATCAAGTTTGTCTTTCTTTTCCTTAAGTTGCTCGTCGAACGCGAGGTATTCGGGATGTTGTGGCGGATCTTCGTAAAGAGGGGGTACGATCGGATCGTGACTGCTATCAAGAACACCGTAAAGTCCGTAATAATCGGATGTGGGAATGGGATCGAATTTGTGGTCATGGCAACGAGCACACGTGACGGTAAGGCCCATGAGGCCTCTGGTAATTACATCGATTCGGTCGTCAATCATGTCGTATTTATTGTTGACAAAATAATCTCCGAGCGTAACGAAGCCCATCGCACGCAATGCACCCAGATCCTTATCGACGACTTGATCTGCAGCAATTTGTTCCACGATCATCGTCTGGAATGAGCGATCTTCGTTAAACGATTCGATAAGGTAGTCCCTATAGGTGAAGGCCCATTTGAACTCTCTGTTCAAGTAAAAGATATAACCTTTGTTATCTGCATAGCGCGCTATATCCATCCACATCCGAGCCCAATGCACGCCAAATTGTGGGTTTTCCATTGCCGAATCAACGAGCGTCCCATAGGCCGCAGGATTTTGATCGTTCAGGAAACGATTCAACTGTTCCGTCGTTGGTGGTAGCCCGATAATGTCCTGATATACCCGACGCGCCAGCGTGGCTCTGTCTGCTCTTTCTGAAGGAGAAAGGTTGTGTTTTGAAAGGCCGGTGAGGATGAACGGATCAATCGAGGTACCGTCGCCGTTTGGATGCGAAACCACGGGAACTACGGGATCGGAAATGGGCTTGAACGCCCAATGTTGTGTTGGGTCTAAGTGAGAAGGAAGTACAAATGTGGTTGGCCAGGCGGCATCATGCTTAATCCATCGCGCAAAATTAGCAAGAATACCTTCCGGTAACTTGCCGTCAGGCGGCATTTCAAGACCATCCTGATGGCGGAGGGCTTTCAATAGCAGGCTATCGCCTCGTTTGGCCAGTTCGATGGCTGGGCCGCGAGATCCACCGGTAAGGATGGCCTTTCTGGAGTCCAGACGAAGGTCGCCTTCCTGACGTTGAGGACCATGGCAGCCAATGCAATGCTGGACAAGGACTGGGCGAATTGAACGCTCAAAATGGTCGAGTTGCTGACGTGTGTAGCTCTCCGCTTGCTGTGCGAGGCAAGTGGTGACGGCACATAAGCAAATTAGATACGGAAGCATGTATTTCATAATTTACCTATTCTAAAGTAAAGGAGGCTAGCTCGCCAAAACCAAGAGGAAAAAAACCATCAACGTTCGCCTCCCGGCCTATTTCATGGTAATAATTAATTAGGCCTGATTGAATTTCTAAATTATGTCCTTCGTTGGACACGATACTGCCAAGGTGTCGGTTGACGGAAGTACGTGGTATTGAATATTCTGCAGTGCAATAAATCTAATGAAGAAAGTTTGATGCCTTGTTTCCGATTAAACATACCCGCCGTGAAATCTTGCAGAGTACGGTTGCGGCCGCGGGACTGACTGTTCCAACAGTGCTGCAGATGCAAGCGGAGGCCACGTTACCAATTAGCGCCAAACGCTGTATCGTGGTGTATTGCTGGGGAGGTATCAGCCATTATGAGTCCTGGGATCCTAAACCAGATGCGCTTTCAGAAATTCGAGGAGAATTTACCACTATTGAGACGAATGTTCCCGGTATTAGGTTCTCGGAACACCTACCTTTAATGTCTCGGCATGCAGACAAAATGGCGATTGTTCGTAGTTTGTATCATAAGCAGGGGGGACACCAACAGGGTATGTATCATAGCATAACTGGTCACGTACCTCCGCCAGGATTGAAAGCGCTGAATCGAACCAACTCTCCGTCTCTAGCAGCCTTGATGGGACGTTTTCAGGATCCTGATTCCGGCACACCCAACGCGATTCGAGTCCCGTATAACATGTACGACAATGGGACACTGATGGCAGGAGAATACGCGGGATGGCTCGGTGCAGATTATGACCCCATTCTGATGAGAACGCCTACTGGTAAGCCCTTCCGCGGAGTTTCCCGCTATACCAGTCGGGAGCTCGATTTGAAGTTAAATCTGAACAAAGAACGTCTTCTCCAGCGACAGACGCTGCAATCGCAGTTAGAGCGCGTTGTTGGTCAAACCGCGGAATACGACCGGATAGACCGGTTTCGGCAAATGGCTGCGGATATGCTGTTGGGGTCGGATGTGCGTGACGCTTATAATCTTGAAAACGAAGACCCCCGAATCCGCGCTATGTATGGAGACCATATCGGCGGTCAAAGTATGTTGCTCGCCAGACGATTAACCGAAGCTGGCGTGCCGGTAGTGCAAGTCTGCGCCGGTGCTGGTGATCTGGCGGGCGGCAGTGGCGAAAATTGGGATACCCATCGAGATAATTTTAAGAAACTCAAAGAGCGGCTTCTCCCAATCTTCGATCGCAGCGTGTCAGCGTTATTTACCGATTTGGAAATGCGAGGACTGCTGGAGGAAACGCTTGTTGTCTTTCTTACCGATTTCGGCCGGACTCCCAAAATTAACAATAATGCCGGGCGGGATCATTACCCTGCGGTGTATTCGATGGCATTCGCAGGTGGCGGGATACGAGGCGGTCAGTTGTACGGTAGTAGCGATTCGAATGGCGCCCGGCCTTTAGACGATCCCTGCACACCGGGTGATTTTCACGCCACGGCGTTGACGGCGATGGGAATAGATCCCCACAAAGAACTAAAGGACCAGTTTGACCGACCTTTCCAAATTTGCAATGGCACCGTATTACCACTTTTCTAGGTTGTTTTCACATGAGAATTCTGGTTTTCGTACTTATCGCGAGTGTCTGTTGTACAGCGACCTACGGTCAGAATGCTGAAATTCGCGCTGCCATTAAACAAGCCGGTGGCAAAATCGAACAAATACAAGGTGGGCTAGAGGTCTCTTACCATCTTGGTAAGCGGAATGTTAGTGATCGCGATTTATCTTATGTTGCGGCATTGGAAGGTGTAGTCCTGTTGAATTTGAAAAAAACGAACGTTTCCAGTCAAGGATTGGTTCATTTGGCGGAAATGCACACCCTGAAGAAGTTGCACTTAGAATTAACAAAAGTGGACGATCGTGGTTTGCAACATCTGAAGGGTTTAAAAAACCTACAGTATTTAAATCTATTTGGGACGAAGGTTTCGGATGATGGGATTGACGCCCTCGCCCGGCTTAAAGGATTGACTCACTTATACGTGTGGCAGACTGCGATAAGCGAAGCGGGGATTGCAACTCTACGTGCTAGGTTACCTGCTACCAAGATTGTTGCTGGAATTGATTTGACCGCTATTGTCTTACCGGATCCTGATGCCCCAGTGGAAAGGCCGAGCACAGGTTTGAAATTCATTGCCACCCAAGATTTATCCGACGCACCGAAATCGGGCAATGGGGAAAATATTGAAGTGGTGTTTGAAAATAAACGTAGCCATAAAATAAGATTGGTCTGGGTCGGTTATGATGGCAAGCTCAAAGTATATGGAGAGTTGGCGCCCGGCGGCACCCGGACACAGAACTCGTACGAGAATAATACTTGGCTAATAACCGATATGGAGGACAACCCCCTCGGGTACTTCATATGCGGAAATAGACGCGCAGTGGCGGTCATCCCTTAAGGGCTGGATGCTTTGTTATCGATTTGGCGGCATTAGATGAAGCGTCTATCACAAATTCTCTTTGTTTTAGGAACAATCGTTTCTGTCACAGCCGTGGTGTTCGTTGCGTCCGGAGTCGTCGACAGCTTGTCCAATAACGGCGCTGCAAGTGAACAAGTGGCATATCTGTCGATTGCTTTGTATTGGATGCTAGGGACTGGTATCTGTTGGTGTCTAGCAAATTATCGTTGTAGATGGCGACAGATCCTAGCGACGGTTTGCAGTATTGTGGTTTGCATAGGAAGCTTAGAGTTGGGTCTAAGAGCTCTACGTCCGTCTCTGGCTTTACGGGAATTGGAGTTCGTTCGATCGGAAACAAATCATCACGTTCTCTTACCAAATATTGACTATGACCTCGGTAGATTTGAGGGACGAGATGTAGTTGTGAGTACAAATGGTGATAGTTTACGTACGGACTACACTGTCGAATCGTATCTGCAAAGCACTCATCGCGTGGTATGTCTGGGTGATTCGTTTACCTTTGGGGCGTGGGTTAACTCAGAACATTCTTATCCAGAACAATTAGAATCTATGTTAATGAAAGAGGGCCTGCGTGACGTCGCCGTACTGAATGCAGGCATGCTAAGCTATTCGCCGCTGCTTCATGAGCAGTTGCTTAAGAAGACGTTGCGTAAATATCGGCCGACCGTCGTCACATTGATGCTCGACTGTACGGATATAGGTGATGATTACCACTATGGCTTAAGTCTAGATCTGACAGCTGACGAGACTCGCTTTACGGGCGCAACGACGCCCTATGCGAAACCTCATTTGGGTGCGTTTTGGCGACTAGTTAAACCACTGCAACCTGCTCTGTTAGCACCTTTTAAGTTGCTACGCCGTCTAAACGATAACTTCGTAGCCCACGATCCTTTGGATTACTACGCCTTTGAAATTCCCGTTAATGGTCATACTGAACGAGATCGATTCTTTATCTATCGATATCCGCTGGACGTGACGCGCCCCTTTTTTGAAAACTCGTACCAACGAATTCAAACGATAGCACAATATTGCGATAGCAATGACATGGAGTTTGTTTTGTTCGTTGCCCCTCGTTATCATCATTGGAGCGATAAAGAGTCGCCGAATAACTGGGAATTCAAAAGGTATGGGGCATTTAAGCGGAATCAAAATGTTATTTTTGATTTCTTTGATGATAAAATGGAATCCGCAGAATTCCCAATCGTAAATATGCTTGTCCCGTTTCGCGCAACTGATGAATTCCCCTTAGTGTTCGATTCAGACCCTCACTGGAATGAAGCCGGTAATGCCTTTGTAGCGAGGATTGTGGCCATGGAATTACTCAAGCATATTTATGGGATATCTAGTGACCGGGAACCCGATAAATAAAATGAGCGAATGTGTGTATCCGTCGCACAACGCTAACTACCTGGTCTGACGAAGAATTCGGCTTGAGTGTGTTCGGTAGGAAGTCGTGTTTGAATCAAAGCATGGAGTTGAAAGATGACAATTTCACGGCGTACATGGCTGCAGAGTATCGCCGGCGCGGGCTATTTGACTAATGCGGATGTCGTATCTGGAATATTGAATGCCAGCGAATCTGAAATTCTTATAGGGCCACCTAAGATCCGTTCATGTATTATCGTATTTTATTATGGAGGGCCGAGTCATCTCGATATGTTCGACATGAAGCCGGGAGCCCCAGATAATATACGGGGCGAATTTAAACAGATAAGTACCACGGTTCCGGGTACATTTGTCAGTGAGCTCCTACCGGAACACGCAAAGATCATGCATAAGATTTCGGTTATTCGCAGTATGCATCATAGCAATCGATTGCATGACTCTGCATCAACCGAGTCACTGACGGGTCGGCAGTCTCCTCAAGGGGATAGAGAAGAATTCAAACCGATACCCCAGTTTTATCCCGCTTACGGCGCCGCTCTGGCAATGTTGCGCAGCCAAATCGAATGCGACGTTCCCTTCGCGGCGTTGCCCTGGGTTTTTAAGAATGTCATTCCCGTGCCATGCCAATGGGGCGGGTTTTTGGGCAAGGCGTATGATCCGTTTCAAGTGATTGGAGAGGTGGCAAAGGGAACGTACAGTGCGTCCGCTTTCGATCTTCCGGCAGATTTACCAATCCTCCGTCTGAAAGCCCGCCAGGATCTCTTAAAAAGTATTAACGCGCACCAGCCCCTCAGATCCGTCAGTGCGAAACATGGGTTTGGCGATCACATGGCTAAGGCGCTGGAGTTGATGCAGTCCAGGGAACTAAGCAAGGCGTTGAGAATTCATGAAGAGTCCGACGCAACGCGAGCCGCCTACGGCTTTTACGATGAAAAACTACCCGATGGGACGAGGGAGATATCCGGGCATCAGCTGCGAGGACAAAATCTGTTACTCGCACGTCGTTTAGTCGAAGCGGGCGTGGCATTTGTTAACATTTATGATTTCCGTCAACAGGGGCAAAATTGGGATTCGCACAATGACAATTTCACCGAACATAAGAATAGGCTTGTGCCCCCAATGGACAAATCATTCGCGGCTTTAGTGAATGATCTCGAAGATCGAGGGTTATTGGATTCCACCTTGGTAATTGGAATGGGGGAGTTCGGTCGTACACCGAAGATTAATGGCAATGCCGGCCGAGATCATTGGCCGGATTGTTATAGCATCACGATCGCCGGAGGTGGTGTCAAAGGTGGTTACGTGCATGGGGCGAGTGATCATATTGGCGCATACCCGGTTGAGAAGGCGGTCACGCCCGGCGATTTGGCGGCGACAATTTATTGGCGGTTCGGGGTAAACCCCTATACTGAAATCCATGATCAAACAGGTCGGCCGCATCGCCTTGCAGAGGGGAGTCCTATTTATGAGTTATTTGATAGTTAACCGCATACTATCTAACTTAATAGTTCGCGAACTGGTGTACCCTCGGGAAGCATTTTGATAGGCCGTCCCTGACTAATAGTGGAAGCTGTTGGGTCGAGCCCTAAAGTCTCGTAGACGGTGGCTACAAAATCCGGTACGGAGACCGGACGATCTGCTGGGCTCGATGAGTATTTATCGCTCGAGCCGACGACTGCACCGGTCTTGACTCCCCCTCCACCCATGGTAAGGCTAAAGCACCGGCCCCAGTGATCACGCCCTGGGCCGCGTTTGTTGTCGTTAATTCTGGGAGTTCGTCCGAATTCCCCCGCTGTAATGACAAGGGTCGATTCTAGCAATCCGCGCTGGTGGAGATCCTCCAGAAGAGCGGAATAACTCTGATCATAGATTGGAAGTTGGATGTCAAGGTGAGGGAAAATCCCCCAATGATGATCCCAGGCATAGATTCCAGTATCCACATATCCCTGGATCGTCACAAAACGGACCCCAGCTTCTATGAGACGTCGCGCCATAAGCATTCCCTGTCCAACACGATTACGACCGTATCGATCACGCAGGGCATCTGACTCCTGGCTAAGGTTAAAGGCATCTTTCGCCTTTCGACTCGTGGATATGCTTAGCGCGCGTTCGGTAAAACGATCATGTTCCTGAGCGAAGCCAAGCTGGGATTCTTTTTGGGCCTGATATTGATCCAATGCGTTTAACAATGATTTACGGCCCTTGAGACGGCCTATATCGACATCTTCAGCTGTGTCAAATTCACGAACTCTAAAAGATGCAGCATTCGGGTCCTGTTTGATAACAAACGGGTCGTAATGCCGACCTAAGACGCCCGCGAAGCCAGGCGCCGTGTAGGCGGGATGTTTCATGTCGCCAAAATGGACGAACGGCGGTACCGGCGCTACCTGCGGTTGTTGTTTCGATAAAACGGCCCCGATGCCCGGTCCCTGAAGATTCTTGTCGACGGGTGTTCCGCACATTATATGGACGTCACCCTCGCCGTGCTTCGATGTGAACGTGTGCATTGACCTTATCAGCGAGAACTTATCAGTGTGCTGAGATAACAAGGGTAACTGATCGCTCAGCTTCATGCCGGGAGTGTTTGTCGCCGCCTCGAAATAAGGACCACGAATTTCACTCGGAGCCGATGGCTTCATATCATACATATCAAGCTGGCTGGCTCCCCCTTGCAAAAACATGAAGATCACGTTGATTTGCTTGGATCCTGTGGTCGTTGCTTCCGCTGAAAGAATCTGATCCAGGGATATCCCGAGTGGAGACAACGCGCCAAGCGCAATTCCTCCAGCCTGAAAAAACTGTCGTCTTGCGGGGATTATTGACGATGTCATAGGCGTCTGAACTTTAAGTAAGACTCGGAAAGAGTTATTCTAACTAAAATAGGCTAACGCCTGCATATATATTCGTAAAGTTTAACCGGCGTCGCGCGTCCGTTTAAGTGGTTGTCATCGAATTGACCAAACCTGAAGGGGTTAATTGTTATGTCTTTAAGACTGCTCGTCGTTCTCTTTCTTATGCTGACTACGGTAAAGG
>MDSW01156647.1_pt1 | contig 11571 bp, 7 predicted proteins | sample 811171 | NCBI WGS metagenome assembly MDSW01 (sample SAMN05326641, study PRJNA326480) | marine metagenome | isolation source: seawater | place: Atlantic Ocean: North West | collected 2012
AAGAAATTTGGATACGGATCATGAGTAATATAGTAGCTATAGTTGGAAGGCCAAATGTTGGAAAATCAACATTATTTAATAGACTTACGCAAACTCGTCAGGCTATTACTGATGAAATTAGTGGTGTGACAAGAGATAGGCATTATGGAAAGTGTGAATGGATAGGAAGAGAGTTTTCTGTAATTGATACTGGAGGCTATGTTGATGGGTCAGATGATATATTTGAAAAAGAAATAAGAAAGCAAGTTGAGCTTGCTATTGATGAAGCTAATGTAATTTTATTTTTAGTAGATGCTAAGGATGGAATAACAGACTTAGATCAATCCGTAGTTGATATTTTAAGAAAATCAAATAAAAAGGTTGTTCTTGCTGTTAACAAAGTTGATAATACTCAATTATTAGAAGAAGCTGTTGAATTTCATAATTTAGGAATAGGTGATTATATTCCTTTTTCTTCAATAAGCGGAAGTGGCACGGGAGAGTTGCTAGATGAGTTAGTTAAGCATTTTGAAGATGAAACAGAAAAGGAAGATGATAATCTGCCAAAATTTGCTGTTATAGGAAGGCCAAATGTTGGAAAATCTTCTTTTATAAATGCGCTTTTAGGAAAAGATCAAAATATAGTTACCGACATTGCTGGCACAACAAGAGACTCATTAAATACAAGATTTAATAAGTTTGGGTTTGATTTTACGCTTGTAGATACAGCTGGTGTTCGTAAAAAAAGAAATGTACATGAAAATCTAGAGTTCTATTCTGTTATGAGATCTGTACGAGCTATCGAGCATTCAGATGTTTGTATATTAATGATCGATGCAAGTACAGGTTTTGAATCACAGGATCAAAGAATTTTTCATATAGCTGACAGAAATAAAAAAGGAATTGTTATTCTAGTAAATAAATGGGATTTAAAAGATAAATCAACAGCAACTGCTAATGAAGTAGAAGAGAAGATTAGAAAGAAGATTGCTCCATTTTCTGATGTGCCAATATTATTTATTTCAGTATTAGAAAAACAAAGGCTTTTAAAAGGGTTAGAGACAGCTATTGAAGTATTTAAGAATAGAGCTAAAAGAATAAGTACTTCTAAGTTAAATGATATCATATTGCCTTTTATACAAAAAGTTCCTCCTCCTGCTATTAAGGGAAAATATATTAAGATCAAGTATTGTACGCAATTACCAACACCTACTCCAACTTTTGCTTTTTTTGCTAATCTACCTCAGTATATTAAAGAGCCTTATAAGAGGTATATTGAAAATAAATTAAGGGAGTGTTTTGATTTTTCAGGAGTACCTATTCATATTTATTTTAGAAAGAAATAGTGCTTTATTCTATGCTATGCATAGTATTTAAATTTTCTTAATTTATTTTTATAAAATGAAAACAAAAATAAAAATCATTTCTGTTCTAATTTTTTTTATTTCATGTGGTGATATTGATCTTAAATTTCCTCAGCCAATATATTTAGAAAACATAGAAAAAATTCCTAGTAACTTTCAAGGTAGTTTTGAAAGGATAGATAATGATAAAGATACTATCAGATATAAAATCTTTGAAACGTATGGCTTAATAAATAATGATACTTTGAGATTAGATTCCGATGATTTAATTATAAAACATCAAAATAACAATCTATTTGTTAATTTGAAATCTGATGATCATTATAATCTTTATGTGTTAAGTCGTTTCAACTATTTTGAAACTGATTCAATACTAATAAAAAGTTTAAGTGTAAATAATGTCCCAAATCATCATGCTTCAGGAAATGGAGAGCCTGTTTTAAAATATATGCTAATTAATAAGTTTAAATATGTTGAGCCATTCATTGATTCAACATTAGAATCTTCTGAAATATTTTCAGATACTTTAAATGTAAATCAGATTAATACTTTATTGAATTGGGATGGGTATGAATTTCGTTTAAAGTTTAATAAAAATTAGATAAAATAATATTTTCTCTAGAGTATTTTAATATTTTTTTGTATATTGAACTAAAAGGTTGATATATGAAAAGGATATTTTGGTTGATTTGTTTCTTTCTGTTTTTTAATACTTTATATGCTCAAGAAAGAGTTTTTGAGTTTAGAGATTCAAGAGTCTCAATTACAAATAATGCCGAAAATTCCAAGTCTTTAAATCTCAACAAAGACAATCTTTTCAACATTTTAAATAATAGTCCAAGTTTTTTTCTTCCTTTAATTGATGAAAAATTTATTATAGCTGAACTGAAAGAGTTTTCAGTTCTTAATAAAAATCATACCCTCATTATTGAAACAGATAATGGTCAGGAAATCCAAGCGTTTGATTCAGATCTACAATCTTTTTATATAATTCTTAATGATGAAATTATTGGGTCATTCTTATCATTTAATGACAATTTGATTCTTACATATAAGATTGATAATAGACAATTTGAAATTAACATGATAGATAATGAAATTATATTATTTGATGTTAATGATTGTATTAACCAAAATTCATTTTCATGTGCTGTAGAGAATGAATTTGAAGAAATATCATCAACTAATTCTTCTTCAATTATTACAAATCCAGATTGTATAGAACTAGCTATTGAGATTGATCAATATACTAGAAATACATTTTCATCTAATACAGCTGCTAGTACTTGGGCTCATGCAATAATTGCAGGAGTAAGTCAAGTATATTTTGGAGAGGTAAATGTTCATATAAATGTAGTAAATACAATTATATGGAATACTGCTGACCCATATGCTTCAATTATAAACGATGCAGGTGCGATGCTGACAGCTTTAAGAAATCATTGGACGGCAAACAATGGCTCTATTTCAAGGGATATTGTTCATTTATTAACTAAACGTTCAAATACTGGTACTGGAGGAATTGCTTATGTTGATGTATTGTGTGATTATTCTTGGGGTTATGCTTTTAGTTCTGACTTAAACTCTAATACAAATTTTATTTTTCCAAACCCTTCATATACATGGAATCTTTTCGTTGTAGCTCATGAGATAGGTCATAATGTAGGGTCGAGTCATACTCACTGGTGTGGCTGGGCACCAGATCCCGCACTTGGTTTTTCAGGAGGTCCAATAGACAACTGTGTAAGTGTAGAAGGTAGTTGTCCAGATAATCCAACACCACAAGTTGGAACTATAATGAGTTATTGTCACACAACAAGTGCTGGAGCATTAATTGACTTTCATCCTGTTGTTGTTTCACAAGCTTTAAGTCCTGGAGTAAATAGCGCCAGTTGTTTAACAGCATGTCCTTTTTATGGATGTACTGATTCTACTGCATTAAATTATGATTCCCTGGCTACTGTTGATGATGGTTCATGTATATATCCTCCTGTTTCTTTAACAGCAACTGTTTCAGATATAAGTTGTTATGGACAGACAGATGGCTTTATTAATCTACATGTAACAGGAGGCGCCTCTCCATATACTTATCAATGGAGTAATGGTTTAACATCAGAGGACATATATAACCTAGCTCTTGGGACATACTCTGTTGTAGTTACGGATTCATTAAATCAACAAGCTATAGCATCATTTGATATTATTGAGCCTGATTCCTTATACACCAACTATACAGTTATAAATGCATCTGGACCTGGAGTTAATGATGGAGCAATATATTCTTACACTTTTGGTGGTACTCCACCATATACATATTACTGGTTATCTAGTTATGTTAATGATACCACTCAACATTTGTTAAATATTCCACCAGGATCTTATACATCTTATATTTTAGATGCAAATGGTTGTTTTACTTATGAGTTAATTACAGTTGGATACGATTCTACCGTATATGGATGTACTGATTCTACGGCTTTAAATTATGACTCATTAGCTACTGTTGATGATGGTTCATGTATTTATTGTATTTATGGTTGTATGGATTCTACCGCTTTTAACTATGATTCATTAGCTACTTGTGATGACGGTTCCTGTATAATATACGGATGTACTGACCCAAATGCATCGAATTATAATCCACTAGCTAATTATGATGATGGTTCTTGTACGGCATGTCTTTCTTGTTCATGTGATGATTCGCCAACAGGCTTATATTCTTTTGATATAATAGATACTAGAGCAAAAATTGGTTGGGATAATATGAATGACAGTTCTCGTATGGTTTGGAAATATTATGTTAGGTATAGGGAGGTAGGTACCCCAAGCTGGACAACTAAGTCTGCTGGAGTTGGTAATGGTTTATGCGTTGTTGGATTAAATACTGTAACTAAGCAGCTTTTGAATTTAAATCCTTCAACTACATATGAATTTAAAATGAAAGTTTTTTGCTGCGGGGGTACTGAATCAAATTATTCTTCGCCTGTTCAGTTTACAACAAAAGATATCTGTCCTGATATGACAAATCTATCTGTTCAGACATATAATTATAATCATTCAAAGGCTAGATTTAGTTGGGATACCACAGGTACTTTTACTTTCGCTAGAATTAAATTAAGAGTAGATACAGTTGGGGCATCATGGTTAACCGCCGGAGGTTTTGGGGTTTATTATCCTACACTTCAGGTAAATAAATTTGGATTACAATCAGGAGAATCTTATAGAGCTCAGGGAAGAACATTTTGTGATTCAAATATTACTGCATATAGATCACCATTATGGACAAGCCCAATTTTTTGGACTCAACCAGGAACCTTACCAATAAGAAATAGCGGAGGGCATATTATTGAAAATTTAAGTGTTTATCCAAATCCATCAAGAGACGCTTTTAACCTTGAATTTAATATTGAGGAATTATCTGAAGTTTATATAGAAGTTAAAAATATATTAGGGACAACAATATATACTAATTATTCAGAAAATCTGATAGGGAATTACACTAGAAAAATAGATTTAACTGATTTTTCAAAAGGAACTTATCTTTTGAAAGTTAAAATAGGCTCAGCTTTTTATCACAATAAATTAATCTTAAATTAATCTATAGTTGAGTTCCATATATATCAGAAAGGCTAACAAGTTCAATTACAAAAATTAAAGTTGATCCTGGAGGTATAGGTGAACCCTCTGGACTACTATTTCCATATGCAAGTTTAGCTGGAATATAGAAACGATATTGATCGCCAATAGACATTAACTCTATTCCTTCATGCAATCCTTTTATAGTTCCATTTGGAGCATTTAAAGGAAATGTAACAGGGTCTTTTTCAATTGAACTGTCATATACTTCTCCATCAATAAATGATGCTTGATAGTGAATTGTAACTACATTTTCTTTTTCAGCTTTTACACCTCTGTTGCCAAGTTTTAAAATTTCATATTGAAGACCAGATTCTGTAGTCTTAACTTCTTCTCTAGTAGCATTTTCTTTTAGGAATTCTTCACCTTTTTTTAATGCTTCAGCAGCCTGTTCATATTTTAAATCTTCAGATAGTTTAAAGAAATATTCATTTAGAATTGAGTCTGTTCCCAATAATCCAATATCAAGTTTTTTATTATAAATCACATCATTAAATCCTTTGGCTACAGCAATTCCATCAATTTCTTTAAGATCATGTTTTTCTTTCATTGCAGTTGCAATATTAACTCCAATTGAATATGAAAATCTCTCAAGTTCAGTTTCAGGTTTCTTATAATTTTGATTTTGAGTACAAGAAGAAATTAAAATTGATAAGGAAATAGCAGTAATTTTAAGTGTTTTCATGATTTAATAATTTGTTTACAAAAATACATTTATTGTTTAAATTTTATATGTAGAAAAATACTCATTTTTTTATATTTGAGCAATTGTATATGAAGATAACAAAAACTAATATAGAAGGGCTATTAATTATTGAGCCTAGTGTTTTTCACGATTCACGAGGAATTTTTCTTGAAAGTTGGAATAAAAAAAATTTTGAAGAAATTGGAATAAATGAAAATTTTGTTCAAGACAATCAGTCTATTTCTTCTAAGGGGGTTTTAAGAGGCTTGCATTTTCAAAACCCTCCTTTTGCACAAGCTAAGCTTGTTAGTGTAATTAAAGGGGCGGTTCTTGATGTAGCAGTTGATTTGAGAAAAAACTCTCCAACTTATGGAATGCATTATTGTATTGAATTAAATCAAAAGAATCATAAATTATTTTTTATTCCTAAAGGCTTTGCTCATGGTTTTGTGGCACTAGAAGATGATACTGTTTTTAGTTATAAGTGTTCTGATTTTTATAACAAAGAATCAGAAGAAAGTCTGCTATGGAATGATAAAGATCTTGCAATTGACTGGAAAATAAATAACCCAATAGTTTCTGACAAAGATTCTATTGCTAAATCTTTTAAAGATTATAAAAGTAAATTTAATGATTAGAAAATATTCGTTACCTCTATTAATTTTTTTGTTATCTCTTTCTTTGTTATTTATTTCTTCATCTTATTTAAACACCTCAGATAATATTCATCAACAAGGTTTTAATAATAAATACAATGTTTACTCTGTTTTAAAACCAGATAATTTAAAATTTTCTAATGAATTAGTTCCTAATAGTTCTTTGGATGTGTGGGAAAGATTAGACAAAGAATTATTAAAAAATATTTATTGGCAATCAAATACTTTATTGTATTTCAAAAGAGCAAATAAATACTTTCCAATAATTGAGGAGATTTTAGCTGAAAATAATATACCTGATGATTTTAAATATCTAGCATTAATTGAAAGTGGATTTGAATATACTGTTTCTCCCTCAGGAGCTGCAGGTTTTTGGCAAATTATGAAGGGAACAGCTAGAGAATATGGGCTTGAAGTGAATTATGCTATTGATGAAAGGTATAATTTGAGAAAATCAACTGAGGCTGCATGTAGATACTTACAGAAAGCTTATAATGAATTTGGTAGTTGGACTATGGCAGCAGCATCCTATAACATGGGGATAAATGGGGTGAGAAGAAAAATCCAAAAACAAGAAACAAATAATTATTTCAACCTTCATTTAAATGATGAGACTTCCAGATATGTTTTTAGAATAATTGTTATTAAAGAAATTATGGAGAATCCTAGAAAATATGGTTTTGTTTTTAGGGATAATGATCTTTATTCTTATCCTCAGGTAAAACAGATTAGGGTAGATTCTACAATTAATAATCTTTATTCTTTTGCAAGAGAACACAATATAAATTATAAGATTTTAAAGAAATATAACCCTTGGTTAAGAATTTCAAAATTACCAGATGAATCTAGAAGAGTCTATTACATTGATGTTCCGACTTCATCAGATGAAATAATTTTTGAAGATTTAGTTGTTGATGAAAGTACAAAGTAGAATATGCAAAATCAAGAGGATTTTATATCAATTTATGGAGCCAGAGTCCATAATTTAAAAAATATTAATCTTAAAATTCCAAGGAATAAACTTGTTGTTATTACTGGAAAAAGTGGAAGTGGTAAATCATCACTTGCATTTGACACTATTCATGCAGAAGGACAGAGAAGGTATTTAGAAACTTTTAATGCTTATGCTAGACAATTTATAGGTAATATGCAGCGTCCTGATGTTGATAAGATTACCGGTCTAAGTCCAGTAGTTGCGATTGAACAAAAAACAACATCAAAAAATCCTAGATCAACGGTTGGTACAATTACCGAGATATATGATTATTTAAGGTTACTGTATTCTAGAATTGGTATTGCTTATTCATATGTTACAAATGAAAAAATGATAAGCTTTACGGATAGTCAAATATATAATTTGCTTATTAAGAATTTTAATGAAACTTCAATCTCAATTCTTTCACCAATCATAAGATCAAGAAAAGGTCATTATCAAGAACTATTTTACAAATTATCTAAACAAGGATATGTAAAAGTTAGAGTTGATGGTGAATTAATAGAAATTAGTCCCAATTTAAAATTAGATAGGTATAAAACTCATGATATTGAAGTTGTTATAGATAGACTAAAAGTTAATTCTAAAAATAAAAAAAGAGTATTGGCATCTATAAAATTAGCTCTAAATATGGGGGATGGTGTGTTAATGATTACATCTCCAAAACTTAATTTGCCTAGATTTTTTAGTAGAAACTTAATGTGCCCAACTTCAGGGATTGCTTATAAAAATCCTGAGCCTAGTTCTTTTTCATTTAATTCTCCAAGAGGATCTTGTAAAGAATGTAATGGTTTAGGAACATATAAGTCTGTTGATTTAGAAAAGATTATACCTAATAAAGCATTAAGTATTAATAAAGGTGCAATAGTACCTTTAGATAATAAAAATTCTCAATGGATTATAAGTCAACTTGAAATTATCGGTAAAAAATATGATTTTTCTTTAAACACTCCAATTAATGAACTAAGTAAAGAAGCATTAAATATAATTTTATATGGAATAAAAGATGATATCAAAGTTAAATTAAAGGCAGCTGGAATCTCTAGAAAATATAAGATTGATTTTTTGGGCATAGTAAATTTTATTGAAGAACAATCATCATTTAGTTCAGTAAAAAGTATTGAGAGATGGGCTAATAAATTCATGTCTTCTAAAGGTTGTAAATCTTGTAAAGGAAGCAGATTAAATATTCAATCATCAAATTTTAAGGTTGCAAATAAGACAATAACTGATGTTGTTAAAATGGATATAGATAATCTTAAAAAATGGCTTTTGTCACTTAATTCAGGATTAGAAAAGAATCACAAAATTATAGCTGAACAAATTATAAAGGAATTGCTGACTAGAGTTCAATTTATTATTGATGTAGGGCTTTCTTATTTGTCTCTAGATAGAACATCTAAAACACTCTCAGGAGGGGAGGCTCAAAGGATTAGATTGGCAACTCAAATTGGAACTCAGCTTACCAATGTTTTATACATTCTTGATGAACCAAGCATTGGTCTTCATCAAAAGGATAATCGAAGACTTATTGATTCACTAAAGAAACTTAGAGATATAGGCAATTCTGTTATTGTTGTAGAACATGATAAAGACATGATTTGTAATGCTGACTACATTATAGATATGGGTCCAGATGCTGGGGTTCATGGGGGAGAAATAGTCGCCGAAGGATCATTTAATCAAATTCTAAAAGGAAAAAATATTACTTCTGATTTTTTAAATGGAAAAGAAGAAATTAGTATTCCTATATCCAGAAGAAAAGGAAATGGTAAATTTTTAGAATTATTTTCAGCTAAAGGAAATAATTTAAAGGAAGTTGATTTAAAAGTTCCATTAGGTTTGTTCTGTTGTGTAACGGGTGTATCAGGAAGTGGAAAATCATCTTTGGTTAATGAAACATTGTATCCTATTTTGAATAAATATTTTTATAGAGGTGAAAAGAATCCTCTTCCATATGAAGAAATTAAAGGAATTGAAAATATCGATAAAGTTATTGAAATTAATCAAGCACCAATTGGAAGAACCCCAAGATCAAATCCGGCAACTTATACTGGTGTTTTTACTGATATAAGGGATTTGTATTCTAATTTAGAACAATCAAAGATTAGAGGATATAAATCTGGAAGGTTTTCATTTAATGTTGTTGGTGGAAGATGTGAAGTATGTAAAGGTGCTGGTAAAAAAACAATAGAAATGAATTTTTTGCCTGATGTGATGGTCCACTGTGAAGATTGTAATGGAAAAAGATATAATAAAGAAACTCTTGAAGTAAAATTTAAAGGAAAAACAATATCAAATGTTTTAAACTTAACAATTAATCAAGCAGTTGATTTTTTTGAGAATATTCCTTCAATTATAAGAAAGATTAGAACTTTAAAACAAGTAGGTTTAGGTTATTTAACTCTAGGTCAGTCTGCTACAACTCTTTCTGGGGGGGAAGCTCAGCGGATAAAGTTAGCATCTGAGTTGTCAAAAAGAAGTACAGGAAATACATTTTATATTTTAGATGAACCAACTACGGGTTTGCATTTTCAGGATGTTAAAGTGCTTCTTGAAGTTTTGGATTCGATAGTTGATAAAGGAAATTCAGTTTTAGTTATAGAGCATAATCTTGATGTTATTAAAGTTGCAGATTACATTATAGATTTAGGAAAAGGTGGTGGTGAAAATGGTGGTTATATAGTTTGTCAAGGAACACCTGAAAAGATAATTGGCTCAAAAGAAAGTTATACTGCTGATTTTTTAAGGAATGAGTTGTGATAACTCATAATTATATAAAAATGTATTTCTTATATTTTTTCCTATTTTTACGCAATCATAAAATTATTAAGATGAATAACTACCTCCATAAGATTCTTTTAATATTAATTTCATTTCTCTCATTTTCTGCTTTTGCTCAGCATGTGCCTGATACAGAGAAAAATAAAATCCCTTTCAACCCTAGATTTATTTTTGGTTCTAATTTTTATAGTTATCAAGGAGGTATAGCAGGAACTGAATCAAATTTGTTATCTGGAGATATTGGTTACTTAACAGGACTAAAATTACATGTTAATGATAATTCATCAGTTTCTTTTTTATTCTCTAGCTCATCTTCATTTTTTGAGCAAGAATTTGATCCAAATAGTGGATTGTTAGTTAGTGAGTTTAGATCTGAATTTAGCACTATTGGATTAAATTATAGCTATAATGTAAAAAGTAAATCTATAATTAATCCTTTTTTAAGTTTTGGTATACAGAATATAAATTTTAAGACATTGAATCCAGAAGTTTCAACTCAATACTCTGAAAAGGAATTAGGTTTTGTAATTCCTGTAGGAGCGGGTTTATCACTAAAGATGACAGATAGAATTTCACTTGAAACATCTGTTAATTTTGTATTGTCTCAAGTAGATATTGATAAAACTACAGAAGAACTAAATGATAATTATGCTTTTTTTAATTTCTCTGTTAGTTATGACTTATTTACTCCTAAACCAAGTGAGCTTGATTATTTAAAAGAAAAATATTATTCAGATGTTAACTTTGAAAAATTAGATTTGTCTGACCAAGATGGTGACCTAGTTTTAGACATTAATGATTATTGCCCAGAAACTCCTTCAGGAGTAAAGGTTGATGAATCAGGCTGTCCGATAGATTCTGACAATGATGGTATTGCAGATTATCTTGATAAAGAAAAGAATTCACTTGCTGGAGCAATTGTTAATGAGAAGGGAGAAACATTAAAAGAGGATCAGTTTAAAAGCAAATATGAAAAAGATGAAGTGGCCTCTAGAGAATTTGCTAATTTTTATAATGAAAGTGAGATTTCAAGAGATGATTTTAAATCTATAAATGCTTACTTAATTGCCAAAGCTAATGCATTTAATAATTTATATAATTCTCAGAATAATGCAGATCAAGAATTAGGTCTTCGTTATAAGGTTCAACTTGCAGTTTATAATGATGGTGTTCCTGCTAGAATGATAAATAGGATGTTAAGTTTAGAAGATTTAGAGAGTTTTACTGAAAATAATGGAAATGTAATTTATGCAGTGGGTAGTTATCTTACTATAGATGATGCATTAGGAAGAGAATTTGAACTTGAACAACTTGGTTTTGATAATCTTAAGATATTAGAACATGAAAATGGTATTTTAAAGTTATATGTGCCGCCTGTAATTGAAGAGCAAGATGAGAAAACTCGTAATGATCCACCACCTGCTTTACCTGATAGTATTAATAAAGAAACAGAATCTGTTGTTGTGGAAAAAG
>MDSW01012417.1_pt1 | contig 11570 bp, 10 predicted proteins | sample 811171 | NCBI WGS metagenome assembly MDSW01 (sample SAMN05326641, study PRJNA326480) | marine metagenome | isolation source: seawater | place: Atlantic Ocean: North West | collected 2012
AGTTGTGCTTGCAATGTCAAATTTCGGCGTGCCAGGAAGGTCGATATGAAGTTCATTTCGTACATCGTTATCGAAACCAGATATCTCTGCTAAGTAGGATGCATCAAAATAACCCACTACAAAATTCGCTGCATCAGGAAATAGACTACCTTCGGGCGAATACCACAAGTGTAATGGATTATTTGCAATTCCTGAAATATTCACCTGATACATCCCAAACCCTGCACCGATTGTGAGATTATCTCCCACTAACAATCCGTGTGCTTCAGCGAAATGGGCATCAATCACAATCTCATTTTTACTTTCGGCAAGTTCACCTTCAATCATATACAATCGTGAAACTTCATTCAAGGTAATCCCATACCAGACCGAAGAAATCCAATGAGTACCCGTATCATTTGTGAATTGAGTCTGTCCGGATAGTTTCAACCTAGATTCACATAACCAATCTTCATAATCTTGGCATATTCTTGAAAAATTTTCTTCTGGTTGTTCTGCATCAGACACAATCAAATCAGCTAGATTCGTTTCAGTATAGAAATCAACATATACGGATTTCATATTTCTGTTATATTCTGCAAAACTTACACCAGCATAACTCGAGAGTGTAATCAATATCATTACAGTAATCACACGTGATTTCGTGCGAAAGAGACTCCTCTTCAATCGAGTAAGTAGTAATTTACTCAAAAAATCACCTAAATATTTCAGTGGCCTTTGACGTAACAGATTTTACCATATTGACTCCATCCTCAGCAATAGTTTGTGCACTTTTTTTCACATCTTTTACCAATGTTTTTGCTTTTCCTGAAATAGAAGAAAGACCACCTTGTTCATCCGAAACTATGTTTCCGCTGTCTAGACGAATCACCCTTGAGGCATATTGAGTTAGAGAAGCATCGTGAGTAACGAACAGAGTCGTCATTTTATTTTCTCTGCAAGTATCAATTAATGACTCCATCACCTGTTTGGAGGTTTTTGTGTCTAGATTTCCTGTAAGTTCATCTCCTAGAATCATTTTCGGGCGCTTTGCGAGCGATCTCGCAATGGCCACTCTCTGCCGTTGTCCACCACTCATCTGAGACGGAAAACGATGTTCTAAACCTTCTAAACCAACATCTTTGAGGAGCTTTTCTGCGAATTCTAAATCTCGATTTCCAGACAATTCTTGAACAAGCATAATATTTTCAATCGCTGTTAGATCTCCTAATAGATTGAAAAATTGAAAGATATAACCAATATTTTCTCTCCTGAATTCAGTCATTGATTCTACGTTATCTTTTGGCACAGTAGTCCCTTCGAAGGAATAATCTCCATCTGTTGGTTGGTCAAGCGCAGCAATGACATTCAATAACGTAGTTTTCCCTGAACCCGATGGCCCGAGTAGTGCCACAATTTCACCCTGTTCGATAGTTAAATCAACACAATCCAGGGCCCTGACTTCTGTAGCGCCCTCGCCATAAATTCTCGAAACTTGATTCAAATCAATTAATGCCATATTCCATCTACCTGAGATGATATCTCTCAATTCTCTCCCTTGGTCGTTGTGATTTAAACATTGAGGATATAAAAAATTACAAGAAACTTAGTAGGATGGCTCACTGGGATAAATGTGGACGAGATTCTTGACAAAATTCTGCCACAAGGAAAGGGTCTTTTGGTGCCTATCGACCACCCGGTTTCATCTTACCCTGTGACCGGTTTGGAAGATATAGGAAACACTCTTCACGAGTTATCCCCTGATTTCGTAAATGCAGTCGTGGCTCACAAAGGTGTTGTTTCGTCTTATTCCCAATCTAAACACAATTTTTTGATGCACCTGTCAGCATCTACGGTTCACTCGGGAAATAGAACTTTGGAAAAAGTGAATGTTGGTACCGTGGAAGAAGCGAAGCAACGTGGTGCAATCGGCGTCAGTGTGCAAGTCAATCTTGGCACAGTTCATGAAAATAACATGTTAGAAAGATTAGGCCAAATAACAACGGATGCCTACAAATTAAAGATGCCTTGTTTAGGCATGATTTATCCAAGAGGCCCTCACCTAGTCGTTGAAAAGAATGACCCCACAAAAGGTGCTGCTCACGCAGTTAGACTTGCTTATGAACTAGGATGTAATATGGTCAAAACAATTTGGACTGGGGAAGAATCGTTTCCTCTGGTCGTTGAAGCCGCTCCGATACCAGTTTTCATTGCCGGAGGCCCAACTCATGGGACAATCGAAGGGCTGTTTGACATGATATACGCTGCCATGCAATCAGGGGCGGCAGGAGTTTGCATGGGTCGACAAATCTTTTCAAATCCAAGAAAGGGGGCATTAATTCAAGCAATTTCAAAGATCATTCACGACGGTTTTGATTCAGAAGAAGCAATGAAATATTTTGAGGATTTATGATGGAGATTTGGAGCCAAGAACCTCACAATGATCATCGCTTTGTTCAAGTTCGTGATGGGGAAATATACGATGGAGAAAGGTGCATTGGAGTACATTTTCTTGTTAATGATTCTAATTTTGATGAAATTAATTCATATGTCGGCATTGTAGACTGGATTCTACTTGATTGTCTCAGTTGGAAGATGATTCCAATTGAAAATGCAGTATCCCTTCTCAAAAATTCTCCGACAAAACTGTGCGCTATGATACGCAAACCATCACAAATCCAAGGTGCTGCATATGCTCTGCAAACAGGAGTAGATGCTGTTTGTGTAGAGTCAAATTGTTTTGAAGAGGCCATGAGGGTTCAAAAGGAAAAATTCAGCACGAACATGCCCGCACAACCTCTCCAAGATTCAAATGACGTTGAACTCGAAGAGGTGAGAATAGTGGATGTCGAAACAGGCGGTATCGGCGAAAGAATCTGTGTTGATTTTACACGGGAATTATCCATCGGTGAAGGAATACTGGTCGGGTCCACTGCAAACTCACTCATATTAGTCCATTCAGAATCAATTCCATCCCAATTCGTTCCAACAAGACCTTTCAGAGTTAATGCTGGGGCCGTTCACACCTACACTTTACTTTCAAATGGGCAAACTAAATATCTACAGGAACTTATCGCTGGAGATGAGATTATGACCATTTCCTCCACAGGTCGACTAAAAACGGCTGTGATTGGTAGAATCAAGCAAGAACACAGGCCTATGCTTATTCTCCGTTGGATGAATCAAAACGGTATTAAGTCACAAACGTTCCTCCAGCAGGCAGAGACTGTTAGGGTCGTTGGCGTGGATGGAGAACCGATGAGTGTTACTGAAATAACTAAAGATGCTCAAATAATGGGTTACAATGCCTTCAAAGGCCGCCATCTTGGGCGAAAAATCGATGCTAGTGTGGAGGAGTGGTAATGGGGATTCTCGGTGCTGGTAAAGCAAATGGCGCCTGTAGTTTGCTTCATGCAGCAGGTCTTGGATACGGAGCAAGCCTTGCTCTCGATTTACCATTAGCCGTTCGATTATTAGACACGCCTTGGAAGGAAGAACCTGAAGATCCAGACAATCTGCTAGGCGCCGTATTGGATGCATGGCGCGGAGCTGGCCACCCGCTTCCGGGCGAAGAACTTCATTGGGCAGTGATTTCAAAAATCCCTCCAAAACAGGGCCTTAAATCCTCATCCGCCCTTTGCGTCGCCGCTTTTCGTGCCTTGATGGAAGCAACCGATGTGACCATAGATAACGCTGAAATTGTGAATCTATCTGCTGTTGCTCAAATAAATGCGAATGTTTCACTAACTGGAAGTTTTGATGATACTTGGGCGTGTATCGAAGGAGGTTGGAAATTAATTGATATCAATGCCGAAGATCCTCAAAGTGGAGTTTTGTTGGAATCACCCGGCCCAGATACTAACGAATGGGATGTAACGATTATGGTGTCTGAACCTCGTTTGAATCCTCTGTCGCTTGAGGATTTTGTACCTCATCAAGAAGACTTTATTCAATCACTTAATGCGATTCAAGAGGGCAACGAAATGGTTGCAATGACTTGGAATGGTAGGGCCATGTTAGGTGTGACAAAGAAAATGAGTTTGAGGAGAGTGGTCAATGATGCCTACATGAATGGTGCAAGAGCAGCAAGCATCTCTGGTTCAGGAAATGCTGTTGTCGTCTTTACAACTTCAATCAGCCCCCAGACAAAGCAGAGAGTCCGTACAATGTTGGAACGTATACCAAACTCAGAAATCATCGAAACGAAAGTTATCAATTGATTTGTTGTATAGAACGAGGATTAAAAAATCAATCTATCGAGCATTAAGTGTTACAGATGCGAATGCGAATGGGAGATTCCCTCGCCGTGACTCTTTTTGGTGAGTCACATGGTCTTGCGGTTGGCTCTTTGGTTGAAGGGATGCCTTCTGGAACAGAAATAGACGAAAAACGTTTGATAGAAGATATGATTCAACGCAGACCCGGTGCAAAATTAACAAGCAAGAGGAAAGAAACCGACCATGTTGAAATCCTGTCCGGAGTCTATGAAGGAAAAGCAACAGGAGAGCCTATTTTATTGCTCATCAGAAATATTGATGCGCGCTCAAAGGATTACGGATTTCTTCCAGATCACCCCCGGCCAGGGCATGCAGATTATGTTGCATTCATGAAAAGTAATGGATTTAGTGACCTACGTGGAGGAGGCTCATATTCAGGTAGACTTACCGCAGGCTTGGTCGCAGCCGGTTCAATATCGAGACATTGCCTTCCTGAAGAATGGATTATTGCGTCCTCCGTTCACACAATAGGAGGTCTTTCTGGGAGTGATGGAGAAGACCTAGCAAAGTCATGTCAATCTTCTGGAGATTCAATCGGGAGTCAGGTTTTGTTAACACTACGAGGTTTACCAATTGGCTTAGGAGAACCATGGTTTGATGGCCTTGAACCTGCGATGGCAGGAGCGCTCATGGCCATACCTGCCGCAAGGGCGGTGGAATTTGGACATGGGGTAAAAGCCGCTGAAATGAGAGGTAGCGAACATAATGATGCATGGGGGGAAGATTTCACACTCAGAGAGGGTGCAGATGGCGCTATTGGTGGCTTAACCACTGGTGCCGAAGTAAGGATACTGGTTACATTTAAACCACCATCGAGTATTCCAAAACCACAAAAAACGTGGCATGGAGGACTCAAAGAAATGAGAGATCTCATTGTTGGGGGTCGCCATGATTCTGTGCTTGCTCCTCGTGCAAGACCTGTTGTAGAAGCTGTCGCAAGGTTAGTTCTTACTGATTTAGGCATCCGTGGAGGATTTATTGATGCATGAGTTGAATGTGCACAAGATTGGTGGATCCTGTTTGAGAAGTCGCTCCGACTTCGATTTAATCGCTGAGAAGTTATCTACTTTTCCCGGCAAACAAGTACTCGTAGTCTCAGCACTTTGGGGCGTTACTGACAGACTCATTCGTGCTGTTAATGAGCCGCATTATGCCAACAAACTTGTTGAGGATCTTAAGACACAACATCTAAGAATTTCCCCCGATATTCCAAAATCTCCATGGAACCCACTTTTTGAAAAGGTTCTAAGCGGCATTAGTAGAGATCTGGTCTTGTTATCAACAAAACCTAACCAAGTCCAAGCAAGAAATAGAATTCTTGCTTCAGGAGAGAGATTATCAGCCATTGTAGTGGCTAATAATCTCACGAATAGTGATTTGGTTTCCATCCCAGTCGGTGCAGAAGATGTTGGACTCAAAATCCAAGGTCATGGTGCAATGAAACGTGTAAATCTGGAATCTTCCAAACTATATCTCAATTTATCGGAGGAATCCCCTATACCTGTTCTCACTGGTTGGTTTGGTGAAGGTGAAGATGGGGACATCACATTGTTATCCAGAGGGGGTTCAGACCATAGCGCATCTTCCATTGCAAAATTGATTGGTGCAGATAGGGTGATTTTATGGAAGGATATCCAAGGGATACAATCGTTAAACCCAAGATGGGGGATTCCTACGAATACCATACCGTATCTTGGATACAATGAAGCTATCACATTAGCAATGTATGGCGGTGCATCTGTTATTCACCCGTTTTCTATAGAACCACTTATCTCAAGCGGAATCCCTATGGAGGTACGATGTATTTTCGCACCACATACCCCCGAAACAACAACATATATTGGACCCGATATCATCACTCAAAGTTCAAATCTCAAAGCAATAGGATGTAAGCCAGGTGTCAGCGTAATCAAATGTCACGCTCCCATAAATAGCCAGATTTTATCGATGCTTGAACAGATTGATATCACCATGTGGTCAATTCAAACAAAAGGAAATTTTGCACATATTATACTCAGTTCTTCTCATTTAGATTCGATATTACCGCACGTAGACTCAGTAGAATTAAGCCACTTTACTGCTCTCATTTCTTTTGTTGGAACTATGCCATCTTTGGGCGGATTGGAAGAAGACGTGAGTTGGAATGAATTCTCTAAATCCAAAAATGGTGGTTTATTTGCAGTCAACACCGAAAATTTAGAAGATTTATTGCGAAAACTTTCTGCAAAACTGGAATTGAGTTGCTGATTTACTCTTTCTTGTTCTCTCGGTAATTTTGGAGATGCGTCGGAAGATCCATTGCGAATAAACCACCAACAACCAAAAACACAAACAGCGTACCTAACGCTACTCCGTAAACAGAAATAAGCTCAACTGATTCTCTCATTCGTGTTGCAGTTTGTTCGCTAAATAAACCAATAATCCACGGTAGGATCTTATTTGCAGATAGTACGATATATGCAAGTATTGCTGCAATCACTGGATTTAGAAATAAAGAGCGATGGTACTTTCCTACAATTTTTTTGACATTCATCACATATACTTCATTTGTACGGATGCTTGTATCAAGCATGCTAAATCGCAATACGCCATTTGACAATTCAAAGAACATAACCAAAAGGACCGCATAACCTACAACAAGTATGGTCAACAGAGTTTCATTTCCAGCCAATCCGAGAGGGTCTTGAGATAGAGATACTTTTGATGAAGCAAATCGCATCACAGATAGAATAAATAGTACATATGATGCTAGTAAATATCGTGCATCACGTGACATTGAACCCCAGAAACCAAAACCAACTGCTAAGATAATGACCAATAATTGAATTAAATTTGCAACAAATAAACTCCCGGTGATTGTAAACCAAATAGTTCCTAATGCTGGAGTAATGACATAGGTAAGTAAGCCAAGAGCGATCAATACACCGTATGTTGCAAGTTGAAGATTTTGAACCATCTTATCTGCGGGTAAAAATTTCATTTTTGGCACAATAGGCCCCCCGAGTAAACTCTCGATAAAAGAGGGGATTTCTAATTCGGGTATTGCATCATCGGGTACATCACTACTTCCAGTCATTTGGCCTGCGAGTTTCTTTCTACTTGGAGCAGATGAACGGACTGTTTTTCCATCATACAAGTGTGATGTATCTCCTGAAACTGAACCTTGTGGTGACTGCATTATTCATCCGTCCTAAAACCCTCGAGCACCTGCTAATGCCGTTGAAAGGAGCATGTCTGGCTCCCAATCCATGATGTTTACACCGAGTCCCCGTAATTCGGATATCAACACATCTCGCTCTGTCTTTAATACTTCATAACCAGTTAAATCCAGTCGCTTTGCATCAAATTCAAACTCAAGACTTGAAGGGGAAAGAACCGTTACATCAAAATTTCTCGCTCTAAAGTCTCGCAAGGCGTTTACGATTGTTGGATCGTCCTCTAAGTTAGACAAAAGAATGATTGGACTACCCTTGTTGATGTGAGGGAGAATACGATTGACAACAACTTGTAGCGGGACATTACCTCCAGCCATGGCACCTGCTAATTTTGTCAAGATAACATACAATTGCTTCTTTCCAGTGTCCCTATCCACGCTAACAACTTCGTTACCGTATGTTATCACACCCACAGAGTCTCTTCTGCTCAAGAAATATTTTGCAAGGCTGGCTGCAGCCCTGGTCGAGTAAACAAGCGCATTACGCGACACCGGTCCAGTTTCAGATACGGAACGACTATCCACAATGAGGATGATGTCAGATACCGCGTCTCTTTCTCTTTCGTTAACCATCAACTTACCCGATCTTGCATAAGCGCTCCAATTTATTGCTCGGAAGGAATCACCATCAAAATATTCTCTAAGGGAATAAAATTCTGAACCAGGCCCAGGTTGTCGAATGTTTACTGCTCCAGTGAAAATTTTAGGAACTCTTGATTTGACAAATGTTTCTTTGAGGTCTTCCATCTTTGGAAATACAAGAAAATCATTGTAAACATGAAGTTCTTTTTCTTTATGAAACAGGCCGAATGGGTCCTGAATTCTTACAGCGACTGGCCCCAGTGAATAAAATCCTCTTAATGGACATTCGATCGTATATTCGATGAAAGTCTCTCTGCGTGGTCCGAGTTCCATAAGAATGTAATTGGCTCCTTTTTTAATTCTCATTACCTCTGGAACCCTATCTCTTACTTCAAGAACTTTGGATACACCTGATTGATTCTGCATCCTTAAGGTCACGTCGATTTCCCCGTCTTCGAAAATACGAGCACCTGAAAGTTTCCTCATGGCTGATAGGTTGGATAACGACACACCCTCTTCACCAGTCCATTCTTCTGCTCTCCGACCACTGCTGGCAACATCTGCATGGCCGCTATAGAGTGCAGCCCAAGTTAAGAATACAAAAATCACTACAGCGATTGTTACTAATTGGCTATTCCTCAAAGTTAATCCTAGAAGATACATTGCTACCGCAAGACTACCCAGCATGGCTGACTTACGGCTCCACATATGTTCACTCCCTCAAGTAAATTCAGAATTAAACAGTTGGTACTGGGACTTCTCTGAGAATGGTTTGAATAACCTCTCCGGACTCTAGACCTTTAATCTGATGTTCTGGTTTCAAGATGATTCTGTGTGCTAATGCAAGTTCAGCAACTGCTTTTACATCATCTGGGGTGATGAAATCTCGACCACGCATGGCAGCAGCACCACGGCTGGTTTTGAGTAATGCTTGTGAACCACGAGGAGATGAACCAACGAGTACTCTTGGATCTTCTCTTGTTCTTGAAACAACCTCAACCATATACATTCGTATAGCAGGGTCTACGTATACTTCTTCACAGGCTTGCTGCATAGCAATAAGACGCTGAGGGTCAGTAATTACATCCACATCTACTGCATCTTTCTTTCTTGTAATTCTTCGTCGCAAGATTTCATCTTCATCAGCTCTGTCGGGGTATCCCACGGACATTTTGAACATAAATCGGTCAAGTTGAGCTTCCGGAAGTGGATATGTACCTTCTTGTTCGACTGGGTTTTGAGTAGCCATAACAATGAAAGGTGCTGGCAATCGGTGAGTAACGGTACCAATTGTCACCTGTTTCTCTTGCATAGCCTCTAAAAGAGCAGCTTGTGTTTTTGGTGGCGCTCTGTTAATCTCGTCAGCAAGAAGAAGGTTGCAGAATAAAGGACCTGGTTTGAACGTAAACTCACCTTTCTTGGCATCGTATATGTTCGTTCCAGTGATATCTGCTGGCAACAAGTCAGGAGTAAATTGAACACGCTTGAAATCGCAACCTAATGCATCAGCGAACGTATTTGTCATGAGAGTTTTAGCAAGCCCTGGATAATCTTCAAAGAGTAAATTACCGTTAGACAGAATGTTAACCAAAACGTTGTCAATAACGTGTGTTTTTCCAATAATTACTTTCTGAACTTCCGCACTGATGGCTTGAGCTATTGCGCCAACTGCATTGAGGCGTTCTCTCACTTCTGGATTACTTTGGTGTTGTTGTACCGGTGCGGCAGGTGCTGCTGGCATTGGTGCAGCTGGCATTGGTGCGGCAGGCATCGGTGCGGCAGGCATCGGTGCGGCAGGCATCGGTGCAGCAGGCATTGGTGCTGCTGGGGCGGCTGGTGGTTGCGGGGCTACTGGGGGCGGGGGTGCTTGCATATTCTATCCTCTCCTATTATTTTCCCCAACGGCGAATTTGTTGCAGTACTTGCCTTAATTCTTCGTTGGAATATGATCGCTGCTGACTATACAGCAATTCGATTAGCCGAGGGTCTTTTATCATTGACTGGACCTCAGCAGGGGTCTTTCTCACCATTTCATCTCGAGTGAGGTCGTTGAAGTTTCTTACTTTTGTCATCAACGATTCTCGCACCCGTTGCAGGTATGTGCTGGAATCGACTTTGTTTGGACGTTCCCTGAATCTTGTTAGGTCAAATACATGGCGCCAATTTTCCTTCTCGGGCACTACCATAATCGCAATGCTCAGCAGGGCCATGAGGTTGAGGATAATTAACCACTTCAACAAAGTATCGCTTGTTAACATCACAATCGCACCCATGGCCTCTGTGAAGGGAGCCGATAGGCTTGAAGTCACATGCCGTGATTCATCAAAGACTACGTAAAATTGATCATTGTGCCTTGTTATTGTCGCTGATAATTTTTCATTATCGACTTCCATCATATCTCGAAGTAATGCTGTAAAATAGAAACTATTTCCGTTCCATTCAACATCTCCTGCCGAATCAGAAAGACCTCCGGGACCTGAATCCCAGCAATTGTGAGGCTTATCTCCATCATATGCCGTCGAAATGCATTGTTGCTTTCCAGTCAGGTCAGCAGTATTTCGGTCCCATAGATGATTTGCAAAGGCCGAATGATCAGATACAAAAATGATGCTACCTGTGACTTGAACTTCATCTTCTCTTTCGCCAACCACCTTATCCACGACTTCAATGCCAGGGTAGTCTATACGCACAACGTATCCAGTTTGTACGTCTCCAGGGAGCGGGTTTTTCGGGTCGTTGATGTTAAAATCCTTGTATGCAAGATAAGCCCCAGGGGATGCATGGGCGAGTACTTTCACATCTCGGTTTGAGTCTTGATCATCACCTTGATTAAGTAGTTGGATTGCTGTTGGGCGATGGAATAATACTGGAAAGTAGCATTCTCCTAAATCATCCTTCACGACATTTTCTTGGTCACAGGGAACCCTCGTTTGTGAAGAATCTACATCTGCTAAATTTTTGTTAATAGAAGCAATTGCATAAGTTTTCCGAACGTCATCTGGAATACTTTGTCCATCTATTTCTACCTCGTAATATCGCTGAAGGTCTGCAACCGGAGCATCGAAATAACTTACTCCAAATTTCTGTGCTACTCTTTGAGCATTGGTCGAATTTGAAGCGATTACAACCTTACCCCCTTTTTCGGTCACAAAATCATGGATAGCATCGGCTTCAGCAGCATCAAACGGCTTTTCTGGAGCTGTGATTACCATCAAGGTTCTATGCGGCTCTCGCCAATCATTTACCAACATCGGCGTGGACATCGTATTTGCTACAACATAACCATCTTCTGCAATATCTTCTCGCATGATGGATATCTGTTGATGCTGAATATTTTCATTCTCTGAGTCGGTAACATAGGCCGAAAATACAGTCGACTTGGATGAATTTGTAACAACAATCACTGTGGTTGACAAAATCATAGCAACAACAAAACCAATTACGAGCCAAGTCTCGAAACGGAGTTTGCTACCCTCAGATTCTGCCATAACTGAATTACCTCCGCACCTACTAACTCA
>MDSW01143412.1_pt1 | contig 11570 bp, 12 predicted proteins | sample 811171 | NCBI WGS metagenome assembly MDSW01 (sample SAMN05326641, study PRJNA326480) | marine metagenome | isolation source: seawater | place: Atlantic Ocean: North West | collected 2012
ATTTTGATCCTGCTTCTTAAAATGATGCCATTGTATTCAGAAAGCGTCTCTTTCAGCGCTGACCTCGAGCTATCCGATAAGACATCTACATTCCAGCCTTGTTCTTCAAAAGCAGATCGAAACAGGTCGTGTACATCATCCAGCAGCGCAATTTTCATGATTGCAAATGTACTGAATTCATGATGCACACTGTTCCTCATCCATTACCAATCATTTGGAGAAATAGACTGACGTCAGAAATACATCAACCACCCCATCAAGAAATACAGGAGTAAGCCAAAAACATCATTGGCTGTGGTGATGAACGGACCCGTTGCTAATGCAGGATCGATTTTGAATTTGTTGAGCACCAATGGAACCAATGTACCAAACAGTCCTGCATAAATGAAAACGCTGATCATTGCTAACGTCATTGTCAATGCCAGGTTCACATCCTGATGCATGACCATGGTATAGGCCACCATTATAATGGAGCAAATGAGTCCATTGAATACAGCAACAACAAACTCTTTGACTAATTTTTTTCCGGTAGATTCAAAACCCAGTGTGTTCTGAGCCAGTGCCTGTACGATAATTGCCGAAGATTGAACACCAACATTTCCCCCCATTGCCAGAATTACGGGAATAAAGGAAGCCATTACGGGAAATGCTTTCAGCTGATCTTCAAATCCAACAATTACCTGAGCGCCCAATAGCCCTCCGGCCAGTCCGATGAGCAGCCATGGTAAACGAGCTCTGGTCAGCATCCAAACCGAATCGGAAGATTCTACCTTTTCTGATATCCCCGAAGCCATCTGGTAATCCTTCTCCGCCTCCTCACGAATCACATCAACCACATCGTCAATCGTGATCCTACCCAAAAGAATACCCTCATCATTCACCACGGGTAAAACAACCAAATCGTATTTGTCCATGATCGATGCTACTTCTTCGCTATCCACATCTGCCTTAACAGAGAGCACATCGCCCTGATACAATTTACTGATCAACGTCTGGTCATCGGCAAATAAGATCCTTTTCAAGGACAATGTTCCAATGAGCACACCTCCATCTGAAATGACATAAATCGTGTACACCTGACTTACATCCTCAGTTTGCTTGCGCATCTCCTGAATGGCGTATCCGACGGTCCAATTTTCGTTCACAGTAATGAACTCCTTCGCCATCAGACCCCCTGCAGTGTTCTCCTCATAGGTCAGCAGGTCGGCAATATCACTCGCCTGCTCTTCGTCTTCGAGTTCAGAAAGGACTTTTTCCTTACGGTGCTCCGGTAGATCCTGGATAACATCAGTCGCATCATCCGACTCCATATTGTCCAGGCTTTCCGCAATTTCTTTTGCTGATAACGAGGCCAGAAACTCCTCTCTGGTGTCTTCTTCCAGCTCGGCCAGCACATCGGATGCCGTTTCTTCATCCAACTGCTCGTAGATGATCTTTACCTCGTCTAAATCAAACTCCTCAAGTAATTCTGCTACATCTGCAGGATGCAGATCTGCTATGGATTCGGATACAAAAGTTACGTTTCCTGAAGCAATTGCTTCAGAAAGGTCTGAAATGAATTCTTTGGTTAATTCGAATTTCACGCCTCTCCCCTTTCATTTTGTAATCCACTGAATTGTTGCTCGCAAATATGGCTAAATCCGTTGAGAGATAAAAATAAATTATCGGTTTGCACTTGCCCATTGGGTCAGCTCAATAAACTGATCAATAGACAAAACTTCCGGACGAGCATTGAAAATTTCGTTTTTCAGCTGCTCCGGATTCATCAAGGAACGCAATGAATTTCGCAGTGTTTTGCGACGTTGATTGAAGGCCTGCTTAACCACTAATTTGAACAGCCGTTCATCGCAAGGGAGCTGCTCAATATTATTGCGTGTTAATCGAATAACACCCGATTTAACTTTGGGCGGAGGATCAAAAACGTGTTCATGAACCGTAAATAAATACTCAATATCGTAATAGGCCTGAATAAGAACGCTGATTATTCCATATTTTTTCGTGCCCGGTTTTTCTGCTATTCTCTCGGCCACTTCTTTCTGAAACATCCCAACCACTTCCGGAATCTGATGTTTGTACTCCACCACCCTGAATAAAATCTGGGAGGAAATGTTATACGGAAAATTACCAACAACGGCAAACGGCTGCTCACCCATAATCCCCTTCAGGTCGGCCTTCAGAAAATCAAGGTCGTGCACCTTCAGATCAGCGTAATGCTGGTTCAAATAGGCGATGGATTCTACATCCACTTCCATACATTGGGTATGAATATCTTCACGAGCCAGTAGAAATTTAGTCAATGCACCAGTTCCCGGTCCTATTTCCAACGCATTTAGATAATTTCCGGAAGGATTCAGCGCCGATGCGATTCGTTCAGAAATCGAATCGTCTTTTAGAAAATGTTGTCCAAGATGTTTCTTCGGCCTAACCAAGATCGATGGTTTCAAGCAACGTTCGGAATGCAACAAATTTGCCTTCGTACCGATCGTTGTGTTCTTTCTGGAGCGCAGGGGCGCATTGCACCTGATAGTTGTGCAGCTTCTTCATCGTTTCGCACAAATATTGAATATTGTAGGAAGTACCTTCATCCTTTTCTCCGATTACCTTACTCCATCTTCTTTCCAGAAAATACCCGGTAGCCATCACATCGGGGATGTGTATCTCCTTCATCCATTTCACCCAGTCCTCTTCTATGTCCGGATCGACTTTAACCGTAACACTATAGATAATATTGCCCATAACTCTGCTATTCGAGGTTAAAGCTACTCAATCTCCTTGAAATCTTTTGATTTAGAAGACCCACCCGTTATCTTTCGGTATCTTTTTCGGGCTTCAACCACAAACATACTACCCGTATAATTGATCAGAATCTCCTTGTAATATTCGGCGGCTTTGTTTTCATCTTTAAACACTTTTTCCTGCATTTCGGCCAGCAAGAACAAGGCGTTATCGGCAAGTATATCTTCTCCGTATTTGGAAACAATTTCCATTAAATATCCCGCTGCCTGCTCGTGGTTGTGCTGACGAGAATCTATTTCGTACTTCTTCATTAAGATTTCATCGTTTAACGTATGGTACGGCAATGTTGAATTGATCGAATCGAATTTATTCAAGGCCTCGTCAAATCGATGCTGTGCGATGAGAAGGTCTGCTTCTGCGAACATCCTCATGGTATTGGCCGTTGTATCCAGCGCAAGATTGTCCGTAATGAGCAAGGACAGTTCCATCGCATCATTTGCAATCAATTTTTGAGTGGAGGCCTTAAGGACATCCAGCTGAGACTGTGCCAATGCAAAGTTTGCAGTATAATAGAATATCTTGGCGTTCTTGAATTTCGCTTCATGAGAAAGCACATCCTCTTTGAAGGCTTTATCTACCTGAGAATAGAGTAACGACGCATCCCAGATATCACCTTTAATCAGCAGAACATCCGCTAATAACAGCTTACACTCTCCTTCGAGCTTGGGAACCCGAACCGCTAATCCTATGGCTTCTTTCAGGATGGCAACAGCGCTATCGAAACGACTCAAGTAAAACCCTTGTAAATGACCGAGCTCCATCATTGTATTGATGGAGTGCGTTGCTCTTCCCACTTCATCCAGCGTAAACAAATATTTCTGTTCTAATGAAAGCAGGTCCTCCTCCGTATAGTCGGGAGCATTCGTGATTTTCTTCTTAAGGGTATTTAACGTTCGGTAATTGGCTGATCTGTAAAAGCTGTTGTCTTTGCCCAGATCAATGATGTATTTGAATGCCTTAATCGCCAGGTCATATTCTTCATTGTTATCGCAAGTTTCACCGAAATCAAATACTCTGCTTCCATTCAACCTCAACTTTTTATCCAATGCTTTCACTTGTGTAAAAGCCGAATTAAAATCTCCCTTTTGCTCAAACAGCCAGATCAGCATTTCATTGTAGATCGCCTGATTTGGATGCTTTTGTGTAAGCCGGATCAGCTCAACTCTTAAAAGGTCCGCTTCTTTCTTGTTCTCCTTAAAATCAATGCTTCTGGATAATGCACTCTGCACCTGCGCCTGGTAGCCGGGGTTGACTTCCAGCATGCTCAAAAACTCCTTTATCATCAATTCGGGCTGACCATTAACGCCGTATAGCTCTCCGATCCGGATATTGTACGCAACAGGGTTCGCATTTAGTTTTTTCGCTTTTTCATAGGTTCTTATCGCGAGGTCAACTCTTCCCCTAACCTGGAACTCATTGGCCAGCTGAGCCACCTGACTGAACCTGTTCGATGCATTGATGTTCTTGATTGCCTGTTCATAATGCTGTTCTGCTTTGGACTCCAAATTCTGCTTTAGTAGCAGATCACCATAAAGCAAATGTGTTTTGATCTGCTCGTTTTTTTTCTTTAGCTCCTTCTTGATTAGCTTTTCGGCTTCTTTAAAATTTTTCACTTCCAACAAACAAGAAAAATACTTCTCAAAATCACCAAAGCTTTTCGTATCCTGCCACAATTTAAAATAGTAAAGGGACGCTTTTTCATAGTCTTCCTGATTGTAATAATGTATCGCCATGCCTCGATAGTCGGTTCCACCAGTTTGGGCCGCATATGGCAGAGCTAAGGCAATAAAGACTATGAATAATAGGTTTTTCAATTTACCGGATCTTGTTTAAACTGTCTACGATGCTTTGCATGTAAGGATACACAGTATCTTGTACACTCATCAGCGTCTCAAAGTTCGAGTGCAACTTTTCTGCCACAATTTTGATCTCGTTTACACTCGTTGTTTCCATTTCAAGATATAATGCAGCTGTATCGGAATTGGTAATGTCCTCATTCTCGAGATCGTCTCTTAAATTTTCAAGCTGCGTCTTTGTAAATGCAATTTCTTTGAGGAGATTTTCTTTCCCTGCTTCGAATCCTCTGCTCCGTTTCACTCCTTTGTAAAGATTCGCCATTCTACCGAATCGCTGATCCACCGTAGAATCAGCGATGTACTTTTCTTTGATCACCGCCATCACCTTTCCGTATTCGTCGATCATCTCTCTTACCTGAACAGCATCAAGCCCCTCTAGCAGCTGCTCACACTCTTCTACATCCTGTTGCAGCTTGGTTACTGTGGAGATTTCCTTTTGATAGGGATTAGAGCAGGATACAATCAGCAGCGCCAGCAGCATGGTGCCCAAAACCATATGCCCCATCCACTTTTTACTATTTTTTACCATTGCTATCATTTGGTAATTGTATCAAACCCGGTGAAAGGCCTTAACACTTCAGGTATCCGAATACCATCCTCCGTCTGGTTGTTTTCAAGCAAAGCAGCAAGAATACGCGGTAATGCAAGTGCACTTCCGTTCAATGTATGGGCCAATCTGGTTTTTCCTTCACCGGATTTAAACCTCATTTTGAGCCTATTCGCTTGAAAACTCTCAAAGTTAGATATAGAACTCACTTCCAACCATTTTTGTTGTGCAGCGGAAAACACCTCCATGTCATAGGTAAGGGCGGATGTGAATCCGAGGTCTCCTCCGCAAAGTCGAACGACCCTGTATGGAAGTCCTAAATTTCTCAGCAGTCCTTTTACATGCTCTACCATCACGTCCAAGGTCTCGTAGGATTGATCAGGATGCACGGCTTGCACAATTTCCACCTTATCAAATTGATGCAGTCGGTTCAGCCCTCTTACATCCTTACCATATGATCCTGCCTCTCTCCTAAAACAAGGTGTGTATCCCGTTAATTTAATCGGGAAGTCTGTTTCTTTCAGGATCACATTCCTCAGCATATTTGTGATTGGCACTTCCGCGGTAGGAATCAGGTATAGATCATCCTCCTTAATATGGTACATCTGTCCTTCTTTATCCGGCAGTTGTCCCGTCCCATATCCTGAAGCTTCATTCACCACCAAAGGGGGTAAAACCTCCTCATAACCTGCTTTTGTGGCCGCATCCAGAAAATAGTTGATCAACGCTCTTTGAAGCATCGCACCTTTACCCCGGTAAACAGGGAATCCGGCTCCGGTGATCTTCACGCCTAGCTCAAAGTCGATCAGGTTGTACTCTTTTGCCAGCTCCCAATGTGGCTTTGCATTTGTTGGAAGATTCGGCAAATCGGCTTCCTCAAATACAAGCTCGTTGTCCTCGTCTGTTTTTCCTTTAGGAACTGATTCATTCGGCATATTGGGAATTTGATACAATGTATCGTTCAATTCTGCTTCTGCCGCACTCATTTTTTCTTTTAGTGGTTGCAGCGCGTCTTTCAGCTCCCCTGTACGTTGCTTCAGGGCATTCGCCTCTTCCTTTTTTCCTTCCTGAAAGAGCTTGCCGATACTTTTTGAGATCTGATTCAGTTCGGCTTGGAGATCGTCCATTTCTTTTTGAACCGATCGTCTGACTTTATCCGATTCAATCGCTTTATCGATCAGCTTTTCCGCGGACAGGTTCCTAACCGCCATTCTTTCGATGATCTCGTCTCTGTTTTCTCTTATAAATCCTAGCTCTAGCATGGTTTGATTTTGGTTGGCTTATCGCCTTATGGACAGGCAAAAATAAAAAACTCCCACTGTAAACAGTGAGAGTTTTCATTCAATGTGTATTTCTACCCTTTACGCTTCGAATGGAATAACTGAAACGTAGGATTTGTTGTCTTTTTTCTTCTTGAATTCAACCGTCCCGTTTACCAAGGCAAACAAGGTGTGGTCTTTTCCTAAACCAACGTTTGCTCCAGGTCTGTGCTTTGTTCCTCTTTGTCTTACGATGATGTTGCCTGCAACACATCCCTGACCTCCGAAAATTTTAACGCCCAGCCGTTTCGATTCTGATTCTCTACCGTTCTTTGAACTACCGACTCCTTTTTTATGTGCCATGATCTAAGGTATTAGTGTGTTCTTAATCTATTTATTTGCTAAGCGCCTCGATCAGGTCAGCTTTCTTCATCGAAGAAATTCCTGTAATTCCTGAAGCCTTAGCCATTTCTTTTAATTCCGCTACTGTTTTTCCACTCAGGTCGTTTGATTCTGCCGCAGCCGCCGGTTTCTCTTCTTTCACCGGTGCAGCAGTTTCTTTTTTGGCAGCAGCTTTACCACCGCTGTTCTTTGCTCCTTTCGCAAGAATTGAATCGATTTCAATTTGCGTCAGAAACTGTCTGTGACCATTTTTCTTTTTGTAGCCTTTTCTTCTTTTCTTTTTGAAGACAATTACCTTATCTCCTTTCAGGTGCTGTAGGATCTTCGCAGTAACCTTTGCACCATCTATAGCCGGGGCGCCAACATTCACTTTTCCATTGTCGTCGATAAGAAGAACATCGTGAAAATCCACTTTATCTCCTTCTTTACCGTCCAGACGATGAACGTACAACTGCTGGTCTTTTTCTACCTTAAACTGTTGCCCTGCTATCTCAACGATTGCATACATCTCTTACTTGGTTTTAATTTAATTTCCCTAAAAACGGGCTGCAAATGTACACAAATTGATATTAAATACAAACGATTTCATCCGGATAATTATGGATAATTCCTGCAGTATTTATGATGAACGGTACTTCATGTAACACAATTATTCGGTATATTCGCACGAATTCTATTTAAAACTAGGTGAATATGAAGAATTTACGCATACTACTAATTGCCACTTGTGCCACTGTTATTTCACTGGGATGCGGCGATGTGCAAACCAGCAACGGCAATCAACCGGACACTTCGGAATCTGCCACTTTAGCCAATGCAGTCGCGAATCTGGAAATAGACGGAATGGCCTGTGAAGTGATGTGTGGAGGGAAAATAAAAGAAACCTTAGCCGGAATGACGGGCGTTGTGTCGTGTGATCTTGACTTTGATAAGAAGCTAGCTACGGTTAAGTTCGACAACAATTCAACAAGCAAGAATGACATGATCAGTGTCATACAAGAGTTGAATGAAGGTCAGTTTAAAGTGCTGTCTTCTGATGAGAAAACACTGAATAATTCGGAGGATGAGGAAGTATTCAACTCGAATAGCTCCGAACAATCTGTTGAGGTGATCTCAGCCGGAAATTTTAAATTTCCCAATATCCTTGACGCATTGACCGAAATTCTGTAAAGAATTAAAAGCATTGTAAAATGAGGCCCTTTTCACAAGATGAAAAAGGCCTTTTTTATTTGGGCGAATCAAATTGGAAATAAACGTTATGGATAAAAATGATTGCATCGATACCCTCGTTTCTACCTCTTTGGACCTTCAACGTCAAACCAGTTTTCAGCGATCGGCAATTCTGAAGGAAATTTGCACTTCTCTTGCGGCATCAAAAGGGGAATTGGCTCAACTGATCACGGAGGAATCAAAAAAGCCGATTAAATATGCTATGCAAGAGGTTTCCCGCAGTATTCATACATTTGAAATAGCGTCAGAAGAAGCCAAAAGAAAACCACAGGAATTCTTTGATCTTGATTGGACCAAAGGACCAGCAAAACAAGGAATCGTTAAGTGCTTTCCCATCGGTCCTGTAATCGGTATAACACCCTTCAATTTCCCTTTGAATCTTGTTGCTCACAAATTGGCTCCCGCCATTGCGGCAGGTTGTCCCATCTTGATAAAACCGTCACCAAAAACGCCAAATGTTGCACATCAACTCATTGAAATTGCAAACCAATCCGGAACAATTCCGGGCTCAGCAATTTGCCTTGAGCTCAGCAATGATGAAGTGCATGAGCTGGTTCAAGATGATCGATTTGGCGCACTTTCCTTCACAGGTTCTGCGGCTGTCGGATGGCAGCTTAAGAATAAAGCAGGAAAAAAGAGGGTTACTTTAGAATTGGGCGGAAATGCAGGCGCTATACTAACCCCAACTGCAGATCTTGAGGTAGCTGTAAAACGCTGCACTACGGGAGGATTCGCCTATTCAGGTCAGGTTTGTATCCACACGCAACGAATTTATGTGCATCACAGCCTTTATGATCAATTTGTTGAGGATTATTTGGTAGAAATTTCTAAACTGAAACTAGGTGACCTCATGGATCCTTCAACTGATTTTGGAGAGATGATCACAGAAGAGTCAGCTATTCGAGTACAAGAATGGATTGATGAAGCCATTGATCAAGGTGCCACCCTGCTGACCGGGGGAAAGCGAGAAGGAAGCATGGTCCATCCCACTGTACTAACCAACACACTGCCTAGTATGCGAGTAGTGCGAGAAGAAGTTTTTGGACCTGTGGTAATCGTTGAAAAATACCAAGAGCTCGAGGAAGCGGTGGCTTCGATCAATGACTCCAGCTATGGTTTACAGGCAGGTATTTTCACAGATTCCCAAAGCGAGATACAATATGCATTTCACAATATGCAAACCGGCGCCGTAATTGTAAACGATGTTCCTACCTATAGAGCAGACCAAATGCCTTACGGAGGAATCAAAGATTCCGGGTTCGGAAGAGAGGGAGTAAAATACGCTATCCGCGAATTAATGGAGCCTCGATTGCTGGTTTATTAATTGTCCTTTTAGTCCGACTGAGGAGCTTCCTTCTTACAAAACCATCCCACGTGTATTCCCAATCCAAATTTGAAGCTAAGCTCATTCAAATTCATTGACGGATTTGCTGCGGTGGTGTGTTTCTGAAGGGCATATCCTCCCTCCATAAACATGTGAAAGTACTTTTCAGTGAAATAGTTGAATCCCAATTGAAAAGCAACCAAAGGGTCTGCCTGCAATTTTTCATAACACGGACTTCCCGGCTCATGATCCAACGGATTCATTTCCGTAAATGCCACACCTACCTTAACACCTGCATAAGGGTCAAAACCGGTTGATCTTAAAAAATGAATATTAGGTCCGGCCAGCAGGGAATGATTGTTCACCACGTTATAATTGATCGAGTCGCCAAGATGGCCTAAATAATAATTTCCTTCTCCTTCAATAGAAATTCTATCGTCCAAGTAGTATTCAAGACCACCTCCTGCGTAGAATCCAGACATCACGGCCGAATTTCCTAGTCTCAGTCCCAATCCTGCTCTGATCAGTCCATCTCTCATTTCCTGACTTTGGGTAATTGATACCGAGCATAACAAGCCCAAGAATAGAATTACAACTTTCCTGACCATAGCTTCGCTATTTTAACATTAAAACTAACTGTAATTAACAAATGACCTTCCAATGATCTGGACGAAGGGTTCGTTGTAATAACCAGGTCGTCGTGATTACCGCTTGATGCACTATGACTATGGTTGTGATCGTGCACGTATTCCACATGCAGATCTTTTCCTATATGCCCCATATACTGTGCATTCAACGATAGGTCCGTACGCTCCGATATATTGAAATGCGTTCCGATTCCTGTTTGAAATGCGGAGCTCCAACGGTCCTGAATATCGCCCGTTTCAAATACTTCTACCCGCGTATAGTCAAAACAATGGCCCATCAGAATATACGGCTGAACCAAACGCTGCCTAGCAGGCAACGGATAGAACATTACCGACCAGCCAATGTGACTGTCAGAGCGTTTCGCTGCACCAAGTATATCCGAGGTGATGAAATCAGCAAACCATTCTGTATTCATTCGCTCAAACAATCTCAATCGGAACTGCCCTCCAACTCCGGTTCCAAATTCGGAATCGTGACTAAACAAGCTAGTGGTACTTCTTAAACCCAGCTGAAATTCTCCGGCGCGTTGACTGTAAGCGGTATTCAGCCCGGCAATAAAAAACAATACGATGAAAACCTTATTCATTCCTCCAAATTTATTAATTCTAAAGTGATACTCGGATCGATTATACCACCAAGTGGCTAAGAGAATTGCCATTTCCTCTTAAATAAAAACCCAACGAAACGTTACATATTGTTATTCAGCTATTACTTTTGCTGTACATGTCCAAATCAACTTCCAATCGATTCATTTTACTGACGAAAGCAGCATTAATTTGCTTGATGCTTGTTGTAGTTGCGGGTGGAGTGGTTCGAATGACCGGAAGTGGAATGGGTTGCCCGGACTGGCCCAAATGCTTTGAGCAATACATTCCGCCTACCAGTGAGGCTCAGCTGCCGAATAATTACAAAGAAATCTATTCTGAGAAGAGAAGTAAAAAAATCATGCGATTTGCAGGGCTTCTGGAACAAATCGGATTGGATGATCAGGCGAACAAATTACGGAATGATCCATCCATACTCATTGAACAAAATTTTAGTGCTTTCAATACCTGGACAGAGTTTATAAACCGTCTTATAGGTGCTATATCCGGACTATTAGTTTTTGCTGTTTTCGTTTTCTCATTGAAATACATTCGGTCAAACAAAGCCCTAGTATTGCTATCACTTTTTCAAGTTATTCTGATCGCTTTTCAGGCTTGGATGGGTGCCATGACAGTGGCTACTAATCTAACCCCATGGGTATTGACCATGCATATGCTGGTTGCCATACTACTCATTGGAATACAGATCAAACTAATCGGAATGGCAATGGGTGATCAAAAAAGAATTTTAGTCGTCAAAGGACTGTTATTTAAAGGATTGATTTATCTAGGCATTGTGGTCAGTGGAATACAAATACTTGCAGGTACTGGAGTTCGTCAGCTGATCGATGAAATCTCAATTGCAATTCCCGACAGAATGGAATGGATCGCCAGCTTGGGATCCGACCTGTATTTTCATCGATC
>MDSW01025365.1_pt1 | contig 11569 bp, 10 predicted proteins | sample 811171 | NCBI WGS metagenome assembly MDSW01 (sample SAMN05326641, study PRJNA326480) | marine metagenome | isolation source: seawater | place: Atlantic Ocean: North West | collected 2012
TAAAAGAAAAAATTGAAATTGCTTTCAAAAAACCCTCTTTTTTTTTAGGTTTTAAATATCTAAAAGCTATTTTTCGTTCTATTAATGAGATCAATTGGAATTTCTTTTGTTAATAAGTAATTTATCTTTAATTTCTTCTAAAGATAAATTTTCTGTTTTACCATTTACTTCTTTAAACTCTAATTTATTATTTGTAGATTTTGATCCTAAAATTATTTGGAAGGGCACGCCAATTAAATCGAACTTTTTAAATTTTGCTGACAAATGTTCTTCAGTATTATCAAATATAACATCAATACCATTTTCTATTAAAAAATTATAAATTTTTTCAGCTTTTAAATAGTTAGATTTATCATTTTTTTGTAAGCTTGGAATTATAGCAACGTCAAATGGTGAAACTGAAATAGGCCATTTCATAACATTATTATTAAAATTAGCTTCTATAATTGCTCCGACTAATCTTGAAACACCTATTCCATAAGACCCCATTTTTACATCTACCTTTTTTCCATCTTGTAAATCTACTGAACATTTTAAAGGTTTAGAATATTTATCTCCAAAATAAAAAATATGCCCTACTTCTATACCTTTAGTAACTAATTGATTTTCTTTTTTTACATTTTTTTCAAAATTCTCTTTGTTAAACTTATCGTCAGTTACAGCATAAAATTCGTCGTATTTTTTTCTCAACTCCTGAATAGATTTATCTGATTTGTCATGTTTACTTATATTTATATCAAAAATTCTTTTGTCAGAATAAATTTTGCTTTCACCGGTATCAGCTAAAATAATAAATTCATGTGAAAGATCTCCACCAATAGGACCTGTTTCTGCAGCCATTGGTATGGCTGTAAGGCCTAGTCTTTTAAATGTGTTTAGGTAGGCAAAAAACATTTTATTGTATGATTTTTTTGCTTCTTCATCATTAATATCAAAAGAATACGCATCTTTCATAAAAAATTCTTTACACCTCATGACGCCAAATCTTGGCCTTAATTCATCTCGAAATTTCCATTGTATGTGATATAAAAGTTGGGGTAGAGATTTATAAGATTTAACACTAGATCTAAAAATTTCAGTTATTAACTCTTCATTAGTTGGTCCATAAAGCATTTCTTTGCCTTGTCTATCTTTTATTCTTAACATTTCATCTCCGTAATCATCATATCTACCACTTTCCTTCCAAATTTCTGCTGACTGGATAGTTGGCATTAATAATTCTTGAGCTCCTATTTTATTTTGCTCTTCTCTAACAATTTGCTCAATTTTTTTCATAATTTTAAAACCTAAAGGTAGCCAAGAATAAATTCCAGTAGATGATTGCCTAATCATTCCGGCTCTTAACATTAATTGGTGAGATTTAATTTTTGCTTCTGAAGGAGTTTCTTTTAACAGCGGAATAAACAATTTTGATAAATACATAAAAATTAATTTTAAATCCTTACTAAATTTACGTTTGTATAAGGCCTCTTTCCAGTCTTTTCTTTAACTGTTTTTCTACAGTTAGTTCTTAATGCTTCTATTAAATTTTCTTCTTGTTTGGAATTTTTCAATGAAAAAGTTCTGCATGTTTCTTGTATTTTATCTTCCAAATCAAAAATAAAATTATCATTTTCAGCATTTCTTGGTATTCCTCTAAACGAAATAATAGGTTTTTTAATTATTGATCCAACATTATTTATAATTACAGTTATTTCTAAAAAACCATTATAAGATAAATTTTTTCTATCTTTTATTGATTGAGATTCCTCTCCTACGCTAATATTTCCATCTACAAATATTCTTCCTGTAGGAGCTTTATCTACAACATTTGGTTTTTCTCCTGGAAAAAGTTGAACTATATCTCCATTTTCTACTTGAACTGGGTATGGTACCTGCATTTCTTTTGCAAAGTTAATATGTTCCAACATATGTCTATGTTCACCATGTACCGGTATAACTGATCTTGGTTTAATCCAATTGTACATATCTTTAAGATCCTCTCTATTAGGATGTCCTGAAACATGAACAAACTCGTTTTCTTCAGATATAACATCTATTTGATTTTTAACCAGCTGATTGTGAAGTTTATAAAGTTTTTTCTCGTTTCCTGGAATGATTTTGGATGAAAATATTACTGTGTCGCCAGACTCTATCATTACATCAGGATGTATATAGTTTGAAATTCTCATCATTGCACCATTTGGTTCTCCTTGACTACCGGTACATAAATATAATATTTTTTCTCTTGATATTTTTTTTGCTTCTCTTGGATCAACTGGTTCAATTATATTTTTTAAATAACCACACTGTCTAGCTGCTCTATAAATTCTATGCATAGATCTACCTACCAATGATATTTTTCGTCCAATTTTTTCAGCGCAGTAAAATATACTTTCCATTCTAGCTACATTCGAAGCAAAAGATGTAACTACTATCCTCTTTTGTATTTTTTGCATTATTTTTAACAAGCTATTCCTAACATCTAGTTCGGATCCTGCTCTTCCTGGACTAAAGACGTTTGTTGAGTCGCAAATCATAGCTAGAACGCCTTTTTTTCCTATTTGCTTTAATTTTTTCTCATTTATTGTTTCACCTATTAAAGGATTAGGATCACATTTCCAGTCTCCGGTATGTAAAACTGTCCCTGAGGGTGTTTCTATACTAAGTCCATTTGGTTCGAGTATAGAATGAGTTAAAGTTACAAATTCAATTTTAAAAGGGCCTAATTCCACATTTCCATTTAATTCAACAATTTTTAATTTATTACCAATATCTATTTTTTTCTCTTTAAATTTTTCCTGAATCAAAACACTTGTAAAAGGGGTAGCATAAATATTACAAAGCAATTTAGGCCATATGTGTGCTATTGCACCAATATGATCTTCATGAGCATGTGTTAAAACTAATCCTATTAAATCTTCTTTTTTATTTACAATAAAACCGGGATCAGGATAAATTAAATCTATACCTGGTATAGTGTCATCTGCAAATGTAACTCCTATATCTACAATAATCCATTTTCTATTCTCGATATCCCCATAGGCAAATAAATTCATATTCATTCCTATTTCTCCCGAACCCCCTAGAGGACAAAAAATAAATTCTTCTTTTTTCATTTAAACTAAATAATTTTTATTTTCTTTAAAAATTTCTATTACTCCTTTAATTGTTATATTTTTATCTATCCTAAAAGATCTAACAATAGAAGTCTTAAATAAACCAGCATAACCGCCAGTAAAAATAATTTTAAATTTTTTTTTAGTTTCTTTTTCTATTTTTAAAATAATATTGTTAATTAAACCAGAATATCCCCAATAAAAACCTGATCTCAATGCTTCGACGGTATTTTTTCCAATAATTTTTTTTTGTTTTTTGACTGAAAATTTTGGTATTTGATCAGCTGAAACAATTAAGCTTTTTAAAGAGAGATTTACTCCAGGGGCTATAATACCTCCATTATAAACTCCATTTTTTGTTACAACATCAAAAGTTGTAGCTGTACCAAAATCTAAAACTATACAATTAGATTTATATTTTTTATATACCCCAACAGCATTTGCGATTCTATCAGAACCAATCTGTTTTTTATTTTTAATATTTATTTTGACTATTTTTTTAATTTTATTTTCTTTTACCTCTCTTAATTTAATTTTATGTTTAATTCTTAAAAATTTTTTTAACAAAATATAATGTCTTGGAACTACACTAGAAAAAAGTGCTATATTTTTAACATTTTGATTTTTAAAAAATCTATTAAAAGTTTTTTTTAAAAAATTTGGTGATCTAATGGAATTGCTATTAAAAGATATAGTTTTTTTAATTAAAAATGAATTAATATCAACTAAACAAATTTTTATACTAGTATTACCTATATCTCCAATTAGAATTTTCATCTTTATTAATTTAAAGCCATGAATTCTGCTTTTTCTTTGTAATTTATAAAACTATAATTATTTAAATCTGAAAAAAAATTTTCATAAGAAGATAATATAAAATTTATTATTTCATCTAATTTTGGTTTAGTTTTTGTTTCAGCAAATATATTAGTAGCTTGATATTTGTTATCTGTGGTGGGGCTTGTAATAACATTAATGCCTACTCCTATTATTAAGAACTTTTTATTATTAAAAGTAATAACTTCTTGTAAAACACCACAAATCTTCTTTTTATTTATAAAAATATCATTTGGCCATTTAAGAGATATTTTTTTTGTAGAAAAATTTTTCAGCACATTAGAAATGAGTACTGGATTAATTATAGAAAATTCGTCAAATGATGGATAATTTTTCCTTAAAGGAAAAAAAATTGAAATAAATAAATTTCCCATTTCTGAAATCCATTTTTTTCCATGTGTTCCTCTTCCACTAGTTTGCATTTTTGCATATACGCAACCAGTCTCTATCATTTTTTCTTGAATTAAATTTGCAGCAATATCATTTGTGCTAGTTACATGTTCAAACTTATAAGTTTCAAATTTCATCAGTTTATTTCTATTATAGAAATTATATCTATTAATATATTTGGATATATAAAATATATTAAAACTAAAACACTGGACAGTATTAAAGGCATTTTTAAACCCCAATCGTAACTGAGATCAAAAGGTTTTTTTGCTTTATCAAAATAAATTATTTTTATTATTCTTAAATAATAAAATGCGGATATAACCGTTGTTAATAAACCGATAACTGCCAAGATATACATTTCGGCTTCTATAATTGCCATAAAAACATAAAATTTTGCAAAAAAACCTGCTAAAGGGGGTATTCCAGCTAAAGAAAATAATAAAATTAAAAAACTAAAAGCAAGCAGAGGATGGTTTTTTGATAAACCAGAAAGATCATTTATGTTTTCATAATAAATATTTTCTCTTTTCAACATAAATATGCATCCAAAAGCACCTAAATTCATTACTAGGTATATTGTTAAATATATTATTGTGCTTTGGATTCCTTCGTTAGTTCCTACTGATAAACCAGCAAGTGCGTAACCTATATGTCCAATTGAACTATAAGCCATTAATCTTTTTATGTTATTTTGACCGATAGCAGCAACCGCTCCTAAAATCATAGAAGCTACTGCCAAAAATATAATGATAGTTTGCCAATGATTTATAAGATTTATAAAAGGAACATACATAAATCTAATAAAGACTGATAATGCGGCAATTTTTGGTACTAAAGCAAAAAAACTTGTTACAGATGTTGGTGATCCTTCATATACATCAGGTGTCCACATGTGAAATGGTACTGCAGAAACCTTAAATGATAGTCCTACTAATATAAAAACAATACCAAAAACTGCTGGAATATTATTTTCATTTAAATTTTCAGAAATAGTTTCAAAATTTGTTGATCCCGTAAATCCATAAATAAGAGAACATCCGTATAGTAGTAGTCCAGAAGCAAGAGCACTTAATACAAAATATTTCAAGCCAGCTTCGCTTGATCTTTCGTCATCTCTCTTAAATGCTGCCAATATATATAAGCATAACGATTGTAACTCTAAACCTAGGTAAAAAACTATAAGATCATAGGAGCTTATCATCAACAACATTCCCAATGTGGAAGCTAATGTGATAATTGGGTATTCAATCTTATCTATATTATTACTTTTGACGTAATCTCTTGAGGATAATAAAATAAAAAAGCAAAATAATAGAGTAAGAACCTTCATAAAAATTGAAAACTTGTCTATTATATAACTTTCGTTAAAAATTTTTGTAATCTCGGTTGGTTGATTTAAAACTAAAATTATTGCAAAAATCAAACTAAATAGTGTTAATGAATTTACTAATTTTAAACTTCTTCTAATGAAAACTCCAAGCATCAAAAGTGTCATTATTGCTATGGATAAAAATATTTCAGGTAAAATATAAATTATAAATTGCATCTAATTATTAATTTGTGCTGAGTGAAAAATTATATTTGCTTCATAATTTTCAATCAAATTGTTTATAGAAACGTCCAGTGTATTAAAAAGCAACTGTGGGTAAATTCCTAAAAAAATTATTAAAAAAACTAAAGATGCAAATATATACATTTCAGTTTTATTTAAATCGGGCATTGTTTTTATCTCTGCGCTAGCAATTTTGCCAAAAATTACTCTGCGATAAAGCCAAAGCATATATGCAGCGGCAAAAATAACTCCTAAACTTGCTAAAACAGCAACTAAAATATTTTTTTTAAAAATTCCTACGAGCACTAAAAATTCACCTACAAAACCGCTGGTTCCTGGTAATCCCAAAGCTGCTAAAGTAAAAACCATAAATACAAGCGCATATTTAGGCATAAAATTAACTAAACCTCCATACGAAGAAATCATTCGTGAATGATATCTGTCATAAACAACACCAACGCATAAAAATAAAGCAGCTGATATTAATCCATGACTTATCATTTGTATGATACTTCCTTCTAAACCTTGTTTTGTAATAGAAAAGATACCAATTGTAACAAAACCCATATGAGCAACGGATGAATAAGCTATTAATTTTTTCATATCTTCCTGCATAAGAGCTACTAATGAAGTGTAAATTATTGCTATAACACTTAAACTAAAAATAAGTGATGAAAAATAATCAGAAGCAACAGGAAACAAGCCTAATGAAAAACGAATAAAACCATAACCAGCCATTTTTAAAAGTATAGCTGCTAAAATAACAGAGCCGGCTGTTGGGGCTTCAACATGCGCATCAGGTAACCATGTATGAACTGGCCACATAGGTAATTTGACTGCAAATGAACTAAAAAAAGCTAACCATAGTAAGTATTGGTAATCTTGGTTAATTCTTATATCTAATAATTTTATTACATCAGTAGTCCCTGTAATCCAATAAATTGAAATAATTGCTATCAACATTAATACAGAACCTAATAAGGTGAATAAAAAAAATTTAAATGCAGAATAAACCCTCTTAGGCCCTCCCCAAATACCAATTATTAAAAACATTGGAATTAAACCACCTTCAAAAAATAAATAAAAGATTACTAAATCAAGAGAACAAAAAACTCCTAACATTAAAGTTTCCATTACTAATATTGCTATTAGAAATTCTTTAATTTTAAACTTAATGCTATGGATTCCTGAGAATATACATATTGGAGCAATAAATGTAGTTAATAAAATAAATAAAATGGATATACCATCAATGCCAAGCTGAAAATTAATAAGTCCATCCATCCATCTTTTCTCTTCAACAAATTGAAACTCGGCTACTGAATTATCAAATGAATACCAAAGAAATAATGATAATAAAAAATTGGCTAAAGAAGAAAATATAGCAACGTACTTAGAATTTTTTTCAACAAGTTTGCTAGATCCTCTAGTAATAAATATAAAAAGAGATCCAATTAATGGAATAAAAATAACTGCAGATAAAATAGGAAAGTTCATTTAATATAAAATAAAATAGGTTAATAAAATAGAAACTCCAACTAACATTACAAAGGCATAATGATATAAATAACCGCTTTGAAAATTTATAGCCATATTAGATATAATTTTAACTAATCTTGAAAGCCCGTCTGGCCCATAGCGATCAATCGTGTTTATGTCTCCTTTTTTCCAAAAAAACAATCCAATTTTTTTAATTGGTTCAATAAAAATTAAATTATAAAGCTCATCAAAATACCATTTGTTTACAAAAAAATTATATATTTTTTGATTATTTAAAATGAAATTTTTTAGAATTTTTTCGTTTTCAATAAATAAATAATATGAAATCGGTATAGCTAAAACGACTAATGTTGGTGTTGAATAAAGTAACCAAGAAGGTAAATGTTTATGTTCAATTGATTGTAAAAATAAAATTGAATTATTCCAAAAACTTGAATCAGTTCCAATAAATAAATCTTTAAATAACGCTCCTGTAATAATAGCTCCAACAGCGAGTAAACATGATGGTATTAACATTGATAGTGAGGATTCATGAATTGAACTTAAATTATTTTTTTTATTATTATATTTGCCGTGAAAAGTTTTAAATATTAATCTCCATGAGTATATTGATGTAAGTAAAGCTGTGAAAATTCCAATTGTAGTTGCGTAGTATCCAACAGTACTTCCTTTTAAAAAAGCAAATTCAATTATTGCATCTTTTGAATAATAGCCTGATAAAAATGGAAAACCAGTTAATGCAAGCGTTCCTATTAACATTAAAGTATAAGTGTAAGGAATTTTTTTCCATACTCCTCCCATCAACTGAATATCCTGTTCGTCCTTAAAAGAATGTATGACACAACCAGAGCCTAAAAATAAAAGAGCTTTAAAAAATGCATGCGTAAACAAATGAAAAGTAGCTACATGATAAGCTCCTACACCAGCAGCAAAAAACATATAGCCTAATTGACTGCACGTTGAATATGCTACAATCTTTTTAATATCATTTTGTACCAGAGCAACCGTTGCAGCAAAAAGTGCGGTCATCATGCCAACTATTGCAACCACATTTAACGCAAATTGAGAATACTCAAATATTGGGGAACATTTTACTACTAAAAAAACACCAGCAGTAACCATAGTTGCCGCATGAATTAAAGCTGAAACTGGTGTTGGACCTTCCATGGCATCAGGTAGCCAGGTATGAAGTAAAATTTGAGCTGATTTTCCCATAGATCCAACAAAAAGCAAAAGGCATATCAAAGTTATTAAGTTAAATTCAATACCTAAAAAAATAATTTGTTTTTGTATTAATTCAGGAGTCATCTGAAAGACTTCGTTATAATTTAATGTACCGTAAGAAAAGAAAATTAAAAAAATTGCTATAGCAAAACCAAAATCTCCTACCCTGTTAACAATAAAAGCCTTGATGGCTGCTGCATTAGCTGAAGGTTTTTTGTACCAGAAACCTATTAACAAATAAGAACATAATCCTACACCTTCCCATCCAAAAAATAATTGTAAAAAATTATCAGCTGTTACCAATGTTAACATTGCAAAAGTAAACAATGATAAATAAGCCATAAATCGTGGTTTATGAGGGTCGTGCTTCATATAACCAATTGAATAAAAATGAATTATCGATGAAATAACACTAACAACTACTAGCATTACAGAAGTTAAAGGATCTATGCTTATGGACCAATTAACATGAAAATTTCCTGAGCTTATCCAATTAAAAATTAATTTATTACTGGAATAATTTTGCGTTAAAACTTCATAAAAAATAAATATAGATAATAATCCTGATATAGCTACTAATATGCTGGTTAAAATTTGACAATTTTTATCACCAATAAATCTGCTGAAAAATCCTGCAATAATTGCGCTTAATAATGGTAAAAATATAATTGCGTATTCCATATTATCCTTTTAGAGAACTTATATGTTCTACATGAATTGATCCTTTTTTTTTGTAATATATGACAATTATCGCTAAACCTACTGCAGCCTCAGCAGCTGCAACGGTTAATATAAACATTGTAAATACTTGGCCTACTATATCTTGCAAATAAATGGAAAAAGATACCAGATTAATATTTACAGATAAAAGAATTAGTTCAATTGACATTAAAATTATAATTACATTTTTTCTATTTAAAAAAATTCCAAATATACCTATCACTAATATAATTGAGGCTAATGTTAGATAGTGCCCTAATCCTATCTCAATCATCAATTTTTACTCCTTTATTATTTTCAACTTCAACAAGCTTAACTGCTGTATCTTTCTCTCTCTCAATTTGTTTTAGATAACTTTGCCTTTTTATGTTTTCTCTTCTAGTAAATGTCAGTGTAATTGCACCTATCATAGCAATCAGTAAAATCATGCCTGAAATTTGAAAAAGATGGATATAATCTGTATATAAAACTCTGCCTAATTCATGAGCGTTACTTAAACTTGAATTATTTGATGATAGAGAAATAAATGAACCTTTATACTTCCATCCACCAACTACCACTAATAATTCTAAAAAAATAATTATTCCAACTACTGACCCAACAGATATATTATTTATTAAACCTTTATTTTTAGAGCGTCTTGTCAATTGTTCAGTTACATTTAGCATCATTACAACAAAAAGAAAAAGGACCGCAACGGCTCCAACGTAGACGATGAGCATTATCATTCCTAAAAATTCTGCACCAATCATAATGAATAAAATTGAAATAGTTACGAATACTAAGATTAAAAAAAATACAGAATAAACTGTATTTCTAGAAAATATTACCATTACTGCAGAAAATACAGCTATGGTAGAAAAAAAATAGAAGAATAATGAGTGTGCTAACATCTATTTAAATGGTGCGTCAGCTTTTAAATTTTCTGCTAAAGCTGTTTCCCACTTATCTCCATTTTCTAAAAGTTTTTTTTTATTATAATAAAGCTCTTCTCTTGTTTCGGTGGCAAATTCAAAATTTGGCCCTTGAACAATTGCATCAACTGGACACGATTCTTCGCATAAGCCGCAGTAAATACATTTAAGCATGTCAATATCGTATCTTGTTGTTTTTCTGCTGCCATCGGTTCTAATTTCAGATTCTATAGTGATTGCTTGAGCAGGACAAACAGCCTCGCAAAGCTTGCAAGCTATACATCTTTCTTCTCCATTTGGATATCTTCTTAAAGCATGCTCTCCTCTGAATCTTGGGCTTATTTTTCCTTTTTCAAAGGGATAATTTATAGTTTTTTTTGAATTAAAAATTTTTTTTAATGCAATTAGCAAACCATTGGCAAAATCTGCCATAAATATTGTCTTAATTATTCTATTAATTTTCATTATCGAACTATCCTGGAGTAGGTAAAATATTAAAAAAGAACAAAAAACTTGCTGTTAAAACTACCCAAATTAATGATAAAGGAAGAAAAATTTTCCACCCTAATCTCATTAATTGGTCAAAACGATATCTTGGAACAATTGCTTTGACTAAAGATACTAATATAAAAAGACCGGTTATCTTAAAAATCATCCAAAAAACACCAGGCAATAAATTAATAGGATAAATATCGATTGGACTTAACCAGCCACCTAAAAAAAGGATAGAGCCCAAAGCACACAATAATAAAATATTTGCATATTCTCCCAGCCAAAACATAGCGTACATCATGCCTGAGTATTCTGTTTGATATCCAGCAACTAATTCTGATTCAGCTTCTGGTAAATCAAACGGTGGTCTGTTGGTTTCAGCTAAAATAGAAATAAAAAAAATTACAAACATTGGAAAAAGAGGAAAAATAAACCATACATTTTCCTGTGCTAAAACTATTTTACTTAGATTAAGTGAACCAACACAAAGTAATACATTAATAATAATAATTCCTATTGATACTTCATAAGAAACCATTTGTGCTGCTGATCTAATTGCTCCTAAAAAAGGATATTTAGAATTTGAAGCCCATCCTCCCATAATTATTCCGTATACACTTAGAGAAGAAATCGCAAATAAATATAAAATTCCAACATTTATATCTGCCAAAACCATTTCTTCACTAAAAGGAATTACGGCCCATGCGATTAAAGCAAGTGTCATAGTTATAATTGGAGCCAATATAAAGATTATTTTATTTGCGCTTGAAGGAATTATTATTTCTTTAAAAATATATTTTAAAGCATCTGCTAATGATTGAAAAAGTCCAAAAGGTCCA
>MDSW01015842.1_pt1 | contig 11568 bp, 9 predicted proteins | sample 811171 | NCBI WGS metagenome assembly MDSW01 (sample SAMN05326641, study PRJNA326480) | marine metagenome | isolation source: seawater | place: Atlantic Ocean: North West | collected 2012
ATTGGATAGTAGATCATTGGTTTGTCATATACAGGAAGAAGATGCTTAGATACCGATAGCGTCAGTGGATATAATCTAGAGTTTGAACCCCCAGCTAAAACTATTCCTTTCATATCTTTCCCTTAATCACGCCAAGACGTTGGCCACTATATTTATTTTTTATGATATTCTCATACCATTGTTTATTTTCCATATACCAAATTATGGTTTTTTCTAACCCAGTTTCAATTGAATTTTTAGGCTTCCAGTCAAGTTTGCTTGTAATTTTAGTATTATCGATTGCATACCTCTGATCATGGCCAGGTCTATCATCGACAAATTCTATTAAATCCTTGAAATTATATGCATGTTTATCGTTTGCTAAGATATTTGTAAGGATCTCGCATATGAGATTCACAAGTTCCTTGTTTGTTTTCTCGCAGTTGCCTCCAATGTTGTATGTCTCTCCAATATTTCCCTCTCTAATTGATTTGATCAGTGCATCTGCATGATCATCTACATATAACCAATCTCTTATTTGTGAGCCATCTCCATAAATAGGCAATGATTTATGGCTTAGGGCATTAATGATCATCAAAGGTATTAATTTTTCTGGGAACTGAAAAGGGCCATAATTATTAGAGCAATTAGTTATAACAACCGGTATATCATATGTTCTGTGCCATGCTCTGACTAAATGATCCGAGGATGCTTTTGATGATGAGTATGGTGAACTTGGATCATATTTTGTATCTTCATCAAAAAGACCTTCATCTCCAAGGCTGCCGAAAACCTCATCCGTAGAAATATGATGGAATCTAAAGTTCTTTGCCTTGTTCTTTGAAATTAAACTTATATATTTTCTTGTTGCTTCTAGAAGATTGAATGTACCGATTATATTAGTCTGAATGAATATAGATGGATCATCTATTGACCTATCAACATGACTTTCAGCAGCAAGATGCATGATAAAATCTGGCTGATAATCTTGAATAACCTTCTCTGTTTTATCAAAGTCAGTTATGTTTACTTTTGTAAAATGATAATTCTCATTAGATTCAACGGATGATAGATTCTCGAGATTTCCTGCATATGTTAAGTCATCTATATTTAGGACCTCACAATCACCATGATTTAATAGATTTCTTATTACAGAAGAGCCTATAAAGCCCGCTCCACCAGTGACTAAATACTTATCCATTAGAATTTTCTTTCTTTTATTTCAATTGTTTCTTTATAGACAGCAAAGGTTTTGTCAAAAGTTCTTTCAAGCGTAAACCCTTCTTGATATTTTTTGAGAGACTCTTTTGCCATTTTCATTCTTAATTCTTCATCTATGATAAGAGATCTCATTCTTTTTGATAGAGTTTTACTGTCTTTTCGTGGTACCAAATATCCATTAATTCCATCATCAATCAATTCTTTAACGCCTGCAACATCTGATGCAACAATGGGTAAACCTGAACGCATTGCTTCAATTATACTCCTTGGTAGGCCCTCCCAGTTAGAAATTAATGCAAATATTTGTGACTCACGTAAAAATATTTTTACATCACTAACCTGGCCGAAAAAATTCACCCTATCTTCAATTCCTAATTGCTCTGTATATCTTTTTACAGAATCAACAAGTGGGCCATCGCCAAGAAAATCTATATCCCAGCTAAGATCTTTAATTTCTGCGAGTGATGTTAAAAGTGTCATGTGATCTTTTTGTGCATCAAATCTTGCTACCATACAAATCTTAATCCTATCCGAGCTGATTTCTGAGATAAATTTCTTTGATATCTCTGGCATTCCATTATGAATGCTTTGGATTCTATGCTTTTGAGTTATCTTCTTTTCTAATGCTAAATCAAGATCATAATTCGAGACCGTAATAATGTGATCAGTCATTATTGACATGAGGGTCTCAATTTTTGAATAAAAAATCTGTTTAGCCCTTCCAACACCCTCAGTAAACGCCCATCCATGTGCAGTGAAAATAACTGGAATTCCTAATAATTTAGATGCTAACCTTCCTAATACACCTGCCTTTGACGAATGAGTAGACACAATCTCAGGATTGATTTTCTTCAGTAAAATAATTATTTCAAAAAGAGCAAGCAAATCATATATTGGATTTATATTCTTTCTAAGAAACTTTATTGATTGAACGTTATGGCCTTCATCTGCCAAGTGTTGAAAATAAGAACCTTTTCCTCCAACTAAGATATGTGCATTATGCATTTTCTCATTCATCATCTTTGAAAAATTCCTAACATGAATCTGAACACCCCCAATGGCATCTGATCTAGTTAAGATATAGCATATTTTCATGGTGTATGATTCTAAGGTAAGGTCATTTTTTACTATTTCTTGGCCGTAACAAAATAACCTGAACATGCAGTGGAATATCCATTAAAGTCAAAGAGTGAAATAGGGATATTTAGTATTCTAAGGGGCTTGAAAAGAATATTATTTTCAAAAGATGTAGAAAGTAAATCTAATATTACATGTAAGCGGTTTCCTTGATTTACTATTTTTAATTCATCAAAATCACTAAATAACTCTTTGAGTGTTGTTCTCGTTGGTCTCCAATAATCAAAAGGATCTGCATGCATATGAAAGATAAAAGGTACGGTCATTACCATTAAGCCCTCTTTCATGAGCATCCTCTTAACTTCTTTCTTGAATAAGAAAGGATTCTCTAAATGCTCCATCACCTCAACCGCAAAAACACAATCAAAACTATTATCATCAAATGGTGCATCATGAATATCGCCAATGATATCTGTTATCCCATCATGAGGCTCAATATCAAACCTAATGTATTCCTCAAGGTCACTTGAAAAAAGGTGTCTGTAAGGATCTTTTCCTGACCCAACAACCAATATTCTCTTAAACTTCTTTAGGTTAATTCTGTTGAGATCTTTCTCTACCAATATTCTTCTATTGGTTCTGAATAATTTCTTAGTGATTGCTTTTATGCTCTTCATGCTACTCCTCATGACAAAACTTTACTGTAGACATGCTTATATTCTCCGAGCATTCTATCTAAACTAAACATCTTATTTGCCCTTCTATAGTTGTCTTTCAGTTGAGCTTCAATTGTCTCATTTTTATAGTCTAATAATTTTATTACTGATTTTGCGATAGCTTCAGAATCTCCTTCCTCACTAATTAAGTTTTCATCTTTAACAATATCCCTAATGATTCCCACATCTGTTGAAATAATCGGTTTTCCTTGTAGAGCAGATTCTACAATAGTTAGAGAAAAAGATTCACTCCAAGAGGAGCAAATATATATATCCATCATCTTATAGTACTTTCTAATATCTATCTCCTCTTCGCCATACAACTCAATGCTATTGTTTAATCCATTATCATTAATAATTTGTGCAAGCTCACAATTTGAGGCATCTAGGTTCGAGCCAATCATAATAAATCTAGGAGCTAATATATTATTTGAAAGTATTTTTGCAGCTTTGATAAAAATTTCATGGCCCTTAATTTGATGCCAGCGTCCTATGAAACCTATCACAGGCTCATCTCTAGAGATTGGTATTTTTGGCTCATAATTGAATTTATCTATATCTACTCCGTTATTGATCACAATTATCTTCTTTGGGCTATAGCCAAAATTTATATGCTCTAACTTTGTTAAATGAGAGCAAGCGATAATAGACTCAGGAACAATATCTGAGAACTTGGAGCAAATCCTTGCAATAAAAACTGAGCTCTTCCTATTATTTCTTGGATTCGCGTGATGAAATGACCAAATAATATTTGAAGTACTTAAGAATGGTTTGAGAATTATTGTTAAAAAATCAGCATGATACATCCAAGATTGAATAATATTTGGTTTGAATTTCTTTACCATTCTTATAATTCTTACAAATGAGTTAGCAAGATTAAGAAAATTTAAGTTCATACTGACAACATTGATATTATTTGATCTAGTTATCTCTTCATAGGCATTGCCCGGCTTAAGAGAAATTATCATGTGATGATATTTTGGCTTATTAAGATTCTTTATTATCTCAAATAATAAACCCTGAGCGCCTCCTTTTTCTAAGCTTGAGATAATATGAATTATATTTATTTTTCTATCTTCCATTAATTATCAGCTGACGAATGCTTTAATAGTAATGAGTGATACCTGATATGAATAAGCGTTGATATAAAAATAAATGGTATAAGGGGTAAAAGCCCAGCTGAGACAAATGCAAGCACAATGACTGAGTATATAAAATAATAGTAGAGGAACATATCATATAAATCATTTGTCCGAGCAATCCGCCTTACCTTTCTAAATGAATTAAATATGTATAAGAAAAGAATAAATAAACCAATCAAGCCAAAATCAGCGAGTGTAACCAACATAATTCCATGTACATTCGCTATTTCAGCTGCCTTATTTGGGCCTAATCCAATGAGGGGGCTATCTACAAACGCCTGATAGACAAATTTAACTTGGAACAATCTTTCATAATTACTCCCATAAATATTTCCTGATGTTATGCCTGCATCGGGAGCCCTTACAAATTCGATAATATCGTCTAGATTTTCAAATATTACCTGAAGACTAGTAAGACCTCTTGTGGCTGAAACACTTAGGTTTTCAGTATAAATCTGTCTTCCATCTGATGTATAACGAAGGCTTCCAAAAGATTCACTTTGTGTTTGATCTACAACAAAGGAGAATAAGGATATTGAAGCTAATGCTACTGTAACAATCCCTAAGACATATCTTTTCTTTATCTTGAAAGATAGCATTATTAAAAAGATGACAAAAAACAAAAGTGCGGCTCTGGAATTCTCATAATATATAACTGCAAGTGAAAAAAATGAAATCACGGCAGGGTAAAATTTATTTTCAAGCAGCGGAATCCTAATTTTAGAATCATAAAAAAAACTCAGAACCACTATGATAAAAAGAGGGATTGCTTGGAAATTTAGTAAGTTTCTTTTTATTGGGGATGTGTAATCTACGACAAAAGAGATAACAAGACTAATTAAGAGAATATAAGTGAATGCCCTTAAAAACTTTAAGTGATGATCACTATTTGCATTAGAATAATTACCAGCATATGCAATAAGAATAATATAAAAAAAGTAAACCTCTATCATTTGAATGATTTCTTTTAGAGATGACGCCAAATCCATGTGAATTATCAACATTAGAAACAAAGTAAACAAATAGGCTACTAAATTTCTATCTACTGGGATCTTTGATGTAAATTTTATGCTTCTATTATCAAAAACCAAGATAGAGAGGAGCATTGCATCAAAAAGAGTAATGACAAAGGGCTTCCTCAATATTACTATATAAAGTGCCATTACAATATAAAGCAATGCTAATATGTGGTATCTATGAAACTTAAGCATTATTTTCCTCTTCTGAACCTCTCAATACATTCGTTATATTAATTAACTCCTTGATATTCTGTTCCGTTGGGATCTTAAAATATGAATCTTTTATACTTCCCAACCCTGTTTTTAAATCATTTTTTTCAATCTTTTGGATTATTTTAGTGAAGCCTATCAATTCAGTGCTTGAATAACAAATGCTCCAATATTCATCATTAATTGATTTAGGTATAGGGTTCTGAAGAATTTGATTTTTCGCTCCTATAATTGCAACAGGGACCCCAATAGCCAGTGCCTCCATGCAGGTTGTTGACGCAGACGTAATTAGGAGATCAGTAGCTCTAATGCATTCAAAAAAATCATCATCAATAAATCCATAATTTTCACTCTCAATACCTAATAGTGACTTGTAAGCGTCCGGTGTCTTAGTTGGATGAACTTTAATATTGACTCTGATACCACCCATTTCTTGAAATGATTCTAGTGACTCTGCAACAATAGAAAGTATATTTTCTGATTGGTCTTTAAAGATTGGAAGCGCTACAAGAATATTAAAGCAAGAACCTTCTTTACTTAGCCTATCTATATCATGAAGATACTTGTATCTCAGTGAAGGTGTGGTTGCAATATTAAGGCTCTTTGTAAATTCCATAAAATCATTTTTTATATCTTCACCTAAAACCAAAATCTTATCAGGTATTAGCGATTGATCATTTTCATATTCAGAAGGATGGAGATTAATTCTATATGAGGCAGAGTCAATTATTCCACAATATCCAATATTCTTAGACTTTGGATAGTTTTGTTTAAAGCCATAAATAAGCCCCTTACTTGATAGCTGATTCTCATACCAATCTATAAAGACACTTACCTTAATACCTCTTTCCTTAAGTCTCATGAAAATTTTACAGTTCATTAGAGATTCAATGATTTTAAAATCAAAAGTTGTTTGCCAAAACTCTCTCGCAATTAATGGCTTGATGTCAAAGTCTAGGTATTCAACAGTAGACACAGACTTGAAATTTATCCTGAAAGGATATGAAAGAGCGTATAAATAATCAGTTAATTTAAAATAATCGGCCTTAATTAGAAATGATTTTTGATTATCTCTTAATTTCTGAAAGATTTTATTATACGGTCTAGGTCCTCCTGGAAATTGTGGCAAAAAGACCAGCCTTTCTCTTGCTTCACTTGGAATATAGTCCTCGATATTAGGGAAGTTTCTATCTGAATATGATGAATTTTGATTATTCTCAATTGAGCCTCTGAGAATATTAGTAGAAAACAGTATTAACTCTTTTTCAATTAATTCATCAATCTTTATTTTTCGACTTGCCAATAACATAAAGATACTAAAAAGAAATGATCTAAATAGGTTTCTAATTGGTAAAAAGATTTTTAAGAAGTGTCTCAGGCTATTTTCATTACATAGAATTCTCACTCCACTGGATTTAATAATATTTGACTCTCTCAATACCTCATAAATATCTAAATCGTCGATGATGATCGTTTGGACTGTACCTAACCCAACATGCTTCTTGATAAAAGATAGCTGGCAACATCTCTCATACAGAGGACTAAATTCAGGCTCCCTACTAAAGATGCTTGTAAAAAAAACATCTGGATGAAGATCTTTTTCTCTAGATAGTTTATATAACATCTGATCAAAATCTTTTCTATGCTCAATTAAGCAGGCATTAAAATCCTTAGTTTGATCAATGCTAAGATTGCTAAGATCTAGTGTTATTTTTTTCTGATTCACTTATAGGATTTCGCTAAAATCATGAATAATCTCAGAGTTTGCATCTTCGCAAATACGAGCTCCATCCTGCCATTCTGATTTTGATGAAACAAAAATAAAATCCATTTTATATTCTTCTGCTAAATCAAAATCAGTGATAGAATCACCAAAATATACAACTGGATAATCCAGTATTTTTGATTCAATTAGTCCCTTTGCATGGGTTTTTTTAGATGCTGGGCTTCCCATGACTTTTTTGAATAGATTTTGAATCCCTCTCTCGGTATATATAGCTCTAAGTTCCTCCTGATCGCTGCCTGAGATGACATAAATAGAGTCACTTTCTTCTTTGATTTTTCGAATAAATTCTATAACGCCTTTAATCTCTTCAGCTTCTAGCATTGCTTTTTTTGCATGGCTTGAATAAATGGATAACGAGTTCATATAATGTTTGTCGTAATTGCTGAGTCCTAATATTTCCCTATAGAAATATTCAATTTTTTTGAATCTTGATACACCTCCATTGTTTACATGGTACTCAATGAATTGCTGAATATTGTCCTCGCCAAATGATTCAACCGATTTTACAAATGCTTCAGTTTTAGCTTGATTGCTATCAAGGATAACTCCGTCATTATCAAAAATGAAAGTGTTGTATTTACGAACTATGTCCTCGAAGTGCATTTTCTACCCTCTCTATATCCTTTGGATAATCAACTGCGATTGAAGACTGACTTACTTCAATCATTTTTACCTTGATACCCATTTCAAGAAACCTGAGTATCTCTATATCTTCGATATTTTCTATTGGAGTCTTTGTGGTATGTTCAGCAAATAATTCTAATGATTGCTTAGTAAAAGCATAAATACAAACCTGCTTATAAGCATCCACAAAATCATTATTTTTATTTGTAGGAATCGGTGCCCTACTCATAAAAAGCAAATTCTGTTTAGTGTCACATATAACTTTTGGAACACCTGAGCTTCTGAAATCATTCTCATCTGAGATCTTTGCCATAGCATTAATAACTTCACCAGGATTTTCTATGCTTTCTGCAATCACCTTTTTAATATCCAATGGATCAATTAGTGGCTCATCTCCTTGGACATTGATATATAAATCAGCATCAATTTTTTGTGAAGCCTCAAAGACTCTATCTGTTCCAGTTAAGCAATTTTTGCTAGTCATAATAGATCTTATGCCTTCGGCTGCACAAAAGTCATTGATTCTATTGCTATCTGTAGCAACATAGACATTTTCCTCATTAATAGCCTTGGCACACTGCGACCATACCCTCTTTATCATTGGAATACCATGTATTGGTGCTAAGGGCTTTCCTTCAAATCTTGAGGACTGATACCTAGCTGGAATTATGATCTTACAATCAAGATTAGATTGATGGGTCATGAATTGTCCTCTTTTCAAGAGGGTAATTAGTCTTTGTTATAGATATCAGTGGTATAGAGCTGATTGATTTAAAGAGATTAAATACCTCTAACATCTCATCTTGTCTTGGATCATGAATCTCAAAGCCATCGAATCCTGCAAGATAGATTTTGCTTGCATTACCCACAATTGAGATGGACAGAGCATATGCAATTGCTAACTCAAAAGGTATTATGCAATGATTCTGGTCTATTTCCATTAAACCTGAAGAAATATTGCATCCATAATCCAATACTCTGTTCGATTTGATACTATCTTTCATATCTTCAGACAAAATATGGAGAGGGAGGATCATGCTCTTATCATTACTAATTTTTTTGTTTAACTCGGTAAGAAAGCGAATTCTATTAACAATAACATATGCGTCTATGAGATCTTCAGATATATATCTATTCACATTAAGTGATAATGTCAGTGTATCCTTTCTTTGAATAAACTTTTCAATTTGGTCAGAATTCCTTACACCTTCTGGACCAGCACCTAGAATCAAAACTTCTCTATCTTTTGCATATCCAGTAGCATCCCATCCGCCTTTTACTATTTCATCTGTAACCAAAAGAGATTCTGCAATTTCAGAACTATAACTTGTTGAGTCTCTAGTAATAAGTCTCTCTAGAGAACGCAGTATTTGATCTGTACTATACTTATCTTTTTTATAGAGAATTTCTTGTATGTATGTCGGGTGCACAGAATATCTTGAAGACACCTCATATAACAAACTATGACCCCATCCATGCTCTTTCTTTAATGACTCAAATTCTTCGACCACCAGTGGAAAAATTGCCTTTGGATCATATCTATCGTCATCATTATCATTCTTTTGATTCAATTCCATCATAAGAGACTCTGTAGATGCATTGCCAGCCCCTCTTCCCATACCTAAAATTGTTGAATCAAGCCAAGTTGCATTTTGTTTCATTGCAGCAATTGTATTTGTAAGTGCTTTACCTTGATTATTATGGGCATGAAAGCCTATATCGCCGCTCCAAAAAGTTGACACAAGATCGACCAATTTGCCTGTTTTTTGGGTATCTAGATTCCCGAATGAGTCTGCGATGTAAAGAACATCAGCAGGAATCTTCCATTGATTGATTTGCTTAACTGTTTCCTCTATATCTGACTCACTACTTTCACTAATCTTCATCAAATTGATGCATACGGTATAGCCTTGTTTCTTTAGATAATCTACAAGAGTTTCTGTTTTGTCTGCATCATGCATATAAGTTGCAACACGAACAATATCAATTCTTGATTTATTTGAACTAATAAAGCTTTGCTTAAAGCGATCAAGATCCTTGTTTGAATTTAAAACTTCGCTAGCATTAACCATCACTGCAACAGAAATATTTGGGTCTATACTTAACCCCTCTAAAAATTCCTCAGAACAAAAGCCAAAAGGCCCACAATAATCCTTTGATTTAAAGAATCTATAACCAATCTCAATAATATCTATTCCTGAAAGGGCGAGAAGCCTTAGATATTTTTCAACCAACTCATCATCAAAATCCCACTGGTTATAATAACCGCCATCCCTAAAAGTGCAGTCCAGTATGTATGGCATATTCTTTTTCTCTAAACTCATGGTTAATTTCCTGAAACTATTCTCTTTATAAATCCTTTCTGGCTTTCTTTCAAAACAAGATTCTCTTTAGAGAATTTAGGTTTCTCTTTTTCGATCTTTTTTACTACTAAATTTACGATATTGTACAGATCTTCAATTGAATATGCTGAAAAAACAAGTTCCTGAGAAAGATAGGGGCTATTCTCATGACTATATCGATTTCCCTCGCCCCATAAGATTACATATTTACCTCTAGTCAATGCCTCCTCAATTGTTGTTGAGAAATTTGCTATCACAACATCTGCAGCATCAAGATCTTCTAAAAAAGGGTTATCTAAATCAGTCTTTATAAATATATTTTGGTTTTCCTTATCAATTAAATCTTCATATGTACTGATAGACATTTCACCAATTTCTCTATGCCTAATCAGTAAGTCAGCAGATCTAATTCTATTGAACACCTGGATCAATTCTGATAAAGACTTATGAAATTCATCTGATGTTTCAAAAATCCATGGTCTCAGTGATCCCATGCCTTTATATGTGCTTGCATGAAGAAATTTAATCTTCTTATTATCTGAAACATAGTTATGATCGTTAGGAAATCCCCAATTTATTTGCTCATAATTTAGGATTCTATAATCAGGATAAAACTTTTTCATTGCATTTTTGGACATGGCAGATTGGACAATCGTATAGTCTGCCATAGGGCTTGTTAGTATACCTCTAGCTAAAGACTTCTGCTCTGAGTCTATGATCTCATTACCTGATGAAAGGTGTGTTCCATGACTAGCTATGTACACCGGTATCTTGTTATTTTTCATAGCAAAGGCTGAAGCCATAATCATGGGTGACCTCATTTCATGAGCAATCATGCACAAAGGCTTAAGATGTTTCACCAGCAATGATATTTCATTGGATGAACTATTTGCCAATATAACTCGCTTCATTATTGATTCTTCGAAAGACAATAGACTTTCTGCTGCATCCTTATCATCTAAATTCTGGATTATTTCTTTATATTCATTTGTACTTGAGTAAGACGAGTGAGGAATTACAAACTTTATATATTTCATTCCAATTAGAGCGGAGATCAATGTTCCAAATGATCTTAACAAATCTAATCTGGTCCCCTTTGTTGAAACAAAACTAACGAAAGTAGCTTTCTTATCGATTTTTAGGACTTCTTTTGAGACCCATGGAGTACCGTAGACAAAAGTTGAAAAAATATAGGTATTTTTCTTAGATAGTATTCTTGATGAAATATTATTTAATATATTAATAATACTAGGGAACCAGGGTTTATTTGTTTTCATTAAAAAAGGATGTGTATTGGCAATCCTTCTAAATAGGATTAAACATGCATCTTTTTTTTGATCAAACTCCAAAAATTCACCATCAAAAAAAACCTTATATAGAGGTGCTTCTGGGATAGTGTGAGTAATCATATAATAAACGCTCAATACAGCATGGATCTGATTAACTAATATC
>MDSW01037910.1_pt1 | contig 11568 bp, 7 predicted proteins | sample 811171 | NCBI WGS metagenome assembly MDSW01 (sample SAMN05326641, study PRJNA326480) | marine metagenome | isolation source: seawater | place: Atlantic Ocean: North West | collected 2012
GTCGCCCTGGCACCGGTGCTGCAAGCCGGTCCTTATCGCGAACGCGAAGTTTACGACTTTGCGGCAGCTGAACGTCGGCAAGCAGATGACCAGGAAATCAGCGACATTGGCAAGAGCGCCAAGATGCCTTGGGAAGCCGATGGTCGCAAGTGGCACACGGTCGACCGCGTCGGCCGTAAAGGCGAACCATGTCGTTGGGAAGGGCAAATCCTGGCACGCGTCGTCGACCGCATTCACGCCAAAGCCGACCTGGGAGCGACCAACTGGAACGCTCGCAGCGTCGTGGAAATTGCAGCCAAGAAGAAAAGTGACGGCTGGTTCTTTCACGCCATCACCGGCGAAGCCTGGCTGTTAAAGATGAAATTCCGAGTTGCTCGCAATACCTTCAACCGCCAGGAACTCGAACGTCGCATCCCGCTTCCCACCTTGAACGAGATGGATGAAATCCCACTCTACAGCAACTCACCACGTGTGCGATTAAAAACCGGACGCGGGCCTTTCCAGGAAGTGGAAGTGCGGGTGCACAGTCTGGCAGAAGTGGATCACGACGAGTTCTGGCGATTCATCGATCAGATGACCGAAAACTTCGCCCGCAAATCGACGGACGCATCCACCAAACTGGAAGACCACATGCCCTGGAAAAAGATGGGGCAGAAGTGGCACTTCCTCAGGAAAGGATTCCCGCCCCGCAAGAAGATTCACTGGGAACCTGAAGTTCTCGAAGAGTTACATCAGCTACTCAACGAAATCCTGCCCGATGGTCATTGGCTGTGGAACAATCAGATGCTGGTCAACTTGTATCTTACGGGCCAACGGGAACCGTGGGCTCGCCTGCTGACCAAACGCCCCGAGTCGCTGGATCTGGTTCTGGCAAGTCCCAAGAATTCGGTCGCTTATGGTCGCGCCAATGAGCTTGGCTGGGATCGCGAATTTGATTCCATGAAAGAAGATGTCGACTACATCCGTCTCAAGTTCCGCACGCTCGCCGACCTCGACAAAGGGGACCTGCGTGCATTCCTCCAACAACACCTTGATGCTTCCCTTGCCAGCTTGACCTCATAACGTTTGTATTGCCCGCCCTCACCGATTCACTGTCTTTCATCTCACAAGATCCATGAGCAACGAAGTACTTCTGGCCCCGACGTTCCTGTTTCGGTTCTCCGCACCGCTGTCATCGCGCAAGCAGATCTGGTCGAAGTCCGAGACCAAACTCAGCGAGGCCTTCCGTTTACCCTCGTTTGGCGAACTGGAACAGCGCCCACGGTTCGCAGATGTCCGGGCAGCCTGGAATCGGCAGGGACTGACGTTTCTTGTGCGTGTGACCGGAAAAAAACAAACGGCCTGGTGTCGTGCAAACAAGATCGACGACAGCGATGGCCTGCATCTGTTCATCGACACGCGCGATACCCACAACATCCATCGCGCCACGCGATTCTGCCATCATTTCATCTTCCTTCCGTTTGGCGACGGCCCCGACTACAGCCAGCCAGTCGCCCGCCTGGTGGACATCCATCGTGCGCGCGAGAACCCGAAACCGATCGCAGGCAATGCACTGCAGGTGCGCAGCCAAAAACGGATTGACGGCTACCTTCTTGAAGCCCACATTCCCGCCGCAGCATTGACGGGATTCGCCCCAGACGACCACCCGCGCCTCGGGTTTACTTATGGTGTCATGGACCGCGAACTCGGCTGGCAAACGTTCAGCGTTGGAACCGAATTTCGTTTTCAGGAAGACCCGAGCCTGTGGGGAACGCTCGAACTGCAAAGCAAATCAGCGAGTTGACCATCGCTCAGCTGATGATCTCCCGGATCACATGCGCCTCCTCGACGCCGGTCAATCGTTGGTCGAGCCCTTGAAAGGGGAACGTCAAACGACTGTGATCAATGCCCAACTGGTGCAACATCGTGGCATGCAAATCGCGAATGTGGACCGGATTCTCTGCCACGTTGTAACAGAATTCGTCCGTGACGCCGTAGCTTGTCCCGCCCTTGATACCACCTCCCGCCATCCAGGTCGTGAAGCACCGCGGATGATGATCGCGACCGTAGCTATTACGGTCCTTCAGCGTTTGGGCATAGGTCGTACGGCCAAACTCGCCAGCACAGACAACCAACGTATCCTCCAGCAGACCACGCTGTTTCAAGTCGCGCAACAAGGCGGCAATGGGTTGATCCACATCGCGTGCTTGTCCGCGAAGATGGGTCGGCAGGTCGCGATGGTGATCCCAGCCACGATGAAAGAGTTGAATGAAACGCACGTCACGTTCCGCCATACGGCGGGCTAATAAACAGTTCCGAGCAAACGAACCCGCTTTATGCACATCCGGGCCGTATTGCTCGACATCCGCTTGCTTCTCCTGACTCAAGTCGGTCAACTCTGGCACCGACATCTGCATCCGAAACGCCATCTCTTGCTGGGCCAGCGAGGTTTGAACTTCAGGATCGCCCGAGGTTTTCTGCTCGTAGCGATTCATTTTCTCGACAAAGTCCAACATCTTGCGGCGACGCGTCCGATCCACTCCGGGAGGATTGGACAAAAACAGCACCGGATCCCCTACTGATTGAAAGGCGATTCCCTGATGACGCGACGGCAGGGGCCCCGTCCCCCAGAGTCGGCTGTAAAGCGCCTGAACATTGACTTTACCGGACCAGAATGCGGAGGTCAGGATAACGAAATCGGGAAGATCCTTGTTCAGTGTTCCCAAGCCGTAGCTGAGCCAAGCCCCCATACTGGCGCGACCGGGCATTTCGGCACCCGTGCAAAAAAACGTCTTGGCCGGATCGTGATTGATCGCTCCCGTCCAAGTCGACTTGATGAGACACAAATCGTCGGCGTGCTGAGACAGGTGCGGCAATAGCTCGCTCATCCTCAAGCCACTTTCGCCCTGAGGCGCAAATTGGAAAGCCGAGGCGCATACCACCTGCTTCTTTCCTCGCGTCATGGCAGTCACACGTTGCCCGTTACTAATCTCCGCAGGCAGATCCTGACCATGACGTTTTTCGAGTTCCGGTTTGTCGTCGTACAAATCCAGTTGGCTTGGACCACCCGCCATGAACAGGAAGATGACGCGTTTCGCCTTGGGTGTGTGATGACATCCCGCCGGTAAATCCGCACGCAGCGGGCCGGTCATACAACTGGCGGCCGCAGCGCCCAAACCGATACTGGCTTGCTTGACGAACTGGCGACGATGCTGCAGGTCACAGAATTGTTGTAAACGATCTCGCATTAGCGTTTCACCTTTGCCGACTCAAGGTTCAAAAGACTGTGAGCCATCATGGTCCAAGCGGCCATCTCGACCCGCTGCGCGGGTTCCGCCTCGGACATCTCAGGCGTGATTTCAGCGGTCAGCTTTTCGTCCTGTGCATAACTTTCACGAAATTCACGCAATGCCTCCTGCATCAACTTGAGCTGCTGTTCATCAGGAAGATGAGAAGTCACTTTTTCATACAGCAATCGCAAACCACGCTGAGGGTCCCCCTGAACCTCTTGATAGGTCAGCGAGGCACAACGTCGCGCGGCCGCGAAGTACTCCTGTTCGTTCATCAGCAACAGAGCTTGCAAGGGAGTGTTGGTACGTGAACGCCGGGCAATGCACGATTCCCGACTGGGAGCATTCAGAATCGTCATCTGCGGAGGCGGCAGCGCTCGTCGCCAATACGTGTACAAGCTACGACGATAGATTTTGTCGCCTTGGTCTGCCACGTAGGTGAACGGCGCAGCCATACTCACCGCCTTCCAAAGTCCCGGTGGCTGCGGCGGTTTGACACTCTCGCCGTACATTTTGCGATTCAGGCTGCCACTGACCAACAGAATCTGGTCGCGAATCATCTCGGCGTCCATGCGGTAGCGTGAACCCCGCGCCAACAAGCGATTCTCCGGATCCTGTTGGTATTCAGCCTCCGTGGCATCGGAACTCTGGCGGTACGTCTGCGAGAGCACCATGGCCCGCACCAGACGCTTCACATCCCAACCGGATGCCTGAAACTCAGCTGCCAGGTGATCCAGGAGTTGCGGGTGACTAGGCAGATCGCCTTGAGCCCCAAAATCCTCCGCCGTCTTCACGAGGCCGACACCAAAGAATTGCTGCCACAAGCGATTGACCGCCACGCGTGCTGTCAGAGGATGTTCGGCAGAAACAAGCCAGCGGGCCAGATCCATGCGGGTGTAGAAGCCCTCTTTGTCAGGTAGCGGCGGCAGAAAGGCCGGGGTGTTGCGCTGCACTGCTTCGCCAGGATTGTCATACGCCCCGCCAATCAGGAGGTTGGTCGTTTTGGGGGCCGCACGATCACGCATGACCATGACCGACTTCCCCGCAACCGAGGGATCTTCGGGCGACGCTTGCAACGTCACGGCCGGCGCCTGAATTCCTCCCTTAGGCGCTCCGACCGTCTCGGGAGATCCATCCAGATTATTGAAGAACGCATACAGCTGATAGAACTCTTTCTGACTGATCGGATCGTATTTGTGTTCGTGGCATTGAGCACACTGTACCGTCAAACCGAGAAAGGCCGTGCCAAAAGCCTCTACCCGATCCAGCACATTTTTGTGATGACTCTCTTCTGGCAACGCGGTACCGCGATCGATGATCAAATGCAAACGGTTAAACCCCGAAGCAATCAACTGATCGTCACTTGGGTTGTCGTACAGATCTCCAGCCACCTGATACGTGACGAAGTCATCGAAGGGCAGGTTGTCATTAAAGGCGCGGATAAGCCACGATCGGTAAGCAGAAAAGTTGCGATAAAAGTCCTTGTGCATCCCGTTGGTATCTGCCAACCGAACCAGATCGGCCCAATAGCGAGCCATATGTTCGCCGTACGCCTTATCAGCTAACAACCGATCCACCAGGCGTTCGTACGCCCCGGGCGCATCATCACGCAGGTATTGCCGGATCTGCTCGACGGTCGGTGGCAAGCCGGTCAAATCCAGCGTCACGCGGCGCAGCAACGTTCGCCGATCCGCCTCGGCTTGCGGCTGCAGGCCCTCGCTTTCCAAACGGGCTTTCACGTAAGGATCAATGAACCCCGTCTGCCACACAGGATCCTGCACCTTGGGAAGTGGTGATTTATTTGGTGGCACGAACGCCCAAAAGGTCTCGTACTTGGCTCCCTCCAGGATCCACTGACGAAACAACTGCTGCTCTTCGGGCGTCAAGGGCTTCTTGTTCGCATCTTCCGGAGGCATGCGCAGATCCGGATCATCGGTACTGATCCGTTTCCACAATTCACTGGCTGCCAACTGGCCCGGTTGAATCACCGTCGTGCCATCAGCCGTCCGATAGGCCCCATGCGGACCATCCGGTTTGTCCAACCGCAAATCTGCTTGCCGCTGCTTCTCTGCAGGACCATGACAGTGGAAGCAACGATCTGACAAAATCGGCCGAATGTCGCGCATGAAGTCGACCTCCGCTGCGACGAGAAACTCGCCCCACAACCATGCACTACACACCATCACCACGGTGCATATGCGGAATCGTTGACTGTTTCGCTGCATACTGATATCCCCATTCGTCTGCCTCGCCTAGGCGGGGCTGGAAAGCGATGGACGTCCGTCCGAACTGCTATCAAGAGTATAGATCGTCAGGCCGTTTAAATCATGATCCGGGCGGCGGGTGAAGAAACTGGAAACGTAGCCGACCACCCAGCAGGTACCAATGCCGCTGGCGGTGTACAGGTAACCATTGACCTCCGTGAACTTCCACAGGCAAAACATCGTGGCCGCACCGGTGATCGCGCCAATCATCGCGTCCGTGCCATTCGTGCGCCGCGTCAAGGCCCCCAGTACAAACAGGCCACCCAACACCCCCATGAACAAGCCAATCACTTTAATGAACGCATCGAACAATGATTTGATCTCAGGGTTGACGAAGACCAGTCCGAACAACGTTCCCAGCACCCCGATCAACAGGGTCCAAAATCGAGCCGCCTTCAGATACCCCTGCTCGGTGCTGCACACGTTGAACGGTCGCATGAAGTCGGTCACCACAGCAGTGGCCGTGGAATTCATACTGGTCGAGACGGTGGACTGCGCCGCAGCAAAGACACCTGCGACAATCAGGCCAGCCAACCCCACCGGCATCTCGTTGGCAATGAACAGGGGAAAGATCTGGTCTGTCGTGATGGTGGGATCCAGTTTGTCTGGATGCGACTGGTAGAAGGCGAACAGCGCCGTCCCCGTCCCAAAGAACAAGAGTGTGGCGGGGACGGTGAGAATCGCATTGGTCCAGATCGAACGTGCCGCCAAACGCTCATCTGCGGTGGTCATGTAACGCTGCACCACCGCCTGATCCGCGGTGTACGAGGAAACATTCTGCGCGATCGCACCGACCACAATCACCCACAAAGCGATTTGTGTGCTGGTAATATCCCAATGAAAATTGGCCATCGCGAACTTGTCCGCATCGTGGGCAGCAGCCCAGAACCCCTGAACTCCACCGTCAACCTGCGTGACCAACAGACCGAGCGCCAGCAAAGCGCCGCCCAGCAAGACGATCGTTTGAATCGTATCGGTCCAGATCACTGCTTCGATGCCCCCCATCGTGCAATACACGATACTCAGCACCCCCATCAGCAGCACCGACTGCGCTGCGGTCAGCGGCGTCGCCACAGACAAAGCGAGTCCCGTTAGTGACATCACCACGGCCATTCGAAACACATGAAACAGTGTAAAGCTGGCACTACCAAACAACCGGACCGGGCGACTAAAGCGTTTCTCCAGATACTCATAGGCACTCGTGGCGTTAATCCGGCGAAAGAACGGCAACGCAACGTAAACCGCGACGAAGGCCACTACAGGAATCATAAAATTCCCAATGGCATAGACCCAATCTTGTGCAAACGATTTGGAAGGGATGCCGGTGAATGTCAACGAACTCAGCATGGTGGCAAAGATGCTGCAACCGGCGGCCCACCAGGGAATATGCTGACCACCGCGAAAAAAATCATCGGTATTCTTATTTTTTCTCGCAAACCAGACACCGACTCCCACCATGGAGAACAAGTACCCAAACAGCACCACGTAGTTCAACATGCCAAAATTGCGTGCCGGCGACACGGGGGTGACCTGCCAGACTTTGGGCGAACGGACGCGAGGTCGTACTTCGCCGCTGGGGATCACAATGGACTGATTCCATTTCACCGCAATCGTCGTGACTTGATTCGCCGGAGTCACCCCCGCACTGGTCCACGTATCGGTGATCGTGTGATACGCCAGCGCCCGTTTAGGAAAGCCGGGATGTTCGTCGCGCAACACATCGCCTTGAAAAAACAATTTCCCGTCCGCACCGCCAAGGACAAAGATGTGACTTTGCCCATGGCCAAGCGCGGTCCCGGCCATGACGCAATGTGGCACATCCTTACGGCGCCGCCACGCGTTGGTTCTGGGTGTGTACTCCCAAACATCTTTCAGAAACTCAACGCTTTTGGCATCGGCATTTGCCTGACGCCGGCCGCTCATTACATAAACGCAATCGTCAAATCCATTGTGTTGACTAACGGTCAAGTTCAAGGACCGAGTCGCGCCCGGCCAGGCAGGCAGCTCTTTCCAGAGAAACGCATCCGGCTGATCTTTTTTTGCGAGATCCAACATCCAAAAATTGGTCATGGCCGTCTGCAGTGATTGGCCACTCTGCCCACCGGCCAGGTAGATTTTTGTCCCTACCAAGGCTGCGGCCCCGAAAGCACAGGGCTGGGGCAACGAGGGATATTCGCTGGTCTCGATCTTGCCAGCGGCGGCGTCCCAAGCCAGCAGGAAGACCCGGTCAAATGTCTCCTGCGCGTCATTGCCGCCGATACAAACAACCCCCTCCGCAGTCGACACCGCGGCCCCATAAGCCATCGGACGCGACAACTTACCGCCGTCTTGCCAAGTGTATTCGTCTCCGGATTTGGTCAGCACATGAATGCGGTCGTGCCAGACCTTGTCGTGATCCCACACCGGCCGGGGAAAATTCGCACCACCGGCAACAATCAGGGCATCGTGATGCACTCCGGCGAAAGGGCCCGCAACGCCTAAGGCATCCGGCAACGCAGGCAGCGCCTCCCACTTCAGCATCTGCGCTTCGTCCGCCCGACTGGCTGCGGACGTGCACCAGCATAAACAGATTCCGGCAACCACCGCCAAGCGTCGGCTACAACTCCAGTACCCAATCATAAACACCTCGTCAGTCCTTCACTTGCAATCGACCAAAGCGAATCGCGGTCCGTTTTCTGTCGGGCTCCTGAGAACTGTCCCAGACAGCGATCCACTCGCCCGGCTGATCCTCAACCAGCGTGGGATAACTATTGCGGTTGTTCTCGTGATAAAAACGTTTCGCCTTGGACCAGTCGCCGCCTGGTCTTTTGATTTTGTACCACAATCCTTCGCGGGCGGCGTTGTCGTTATAAACGTAGATGTGTCGACCGTGGGCATCGACACCGAAAAAACTCTTGGCACGGTAGTTCGGCAGTTCCGACTCTGGCTGGGCAATCGACCAGGTCCGCCCCCCGTCGGTGCTCTGAGACGACCAGGCCAACGGGCGTTCGAGCGGTCGCTCGGTTACCATGTCAGCCGTGCGCATCATGATCTTAAGCCCCTTTCCGCTGTCGGAACGCGCGATTTTGCCCTCATGCAGAAAGAGCGGATTGTCCCGCGGATAGTCAACGTAGTTCCCCATGTTCCAGCGGACCAGCGACGTGCTCTCCAGCACAAACTGACGTCGGTCACCGTGGCGATCGCGTCTGAGTGTATTTCGATGCGCCGGCAGCAAATAGTGCGGGACGCCATCCCGCATCACCGTCTCAATGCCCGACACAATGATCAAAGGCCCTTGATAGCCCAATGACAATTCCACGGGCTGCCAAGAAAGGCCACCATCCACCGTATAGGCCGCAACCAGATCTGCATTTTCGCTGTCGCGATAGTGCAGTGGAGCCCGCATACAGAACAACCAGATCACATCCTGCCCAGGTGGTCGAAACAACACCGCATTATTGTAGGCAAATTGACGTGTCCCATTCCGCAGCCGATGGTCAAACACCATGGTGCGAGGAGACCAGGTCTTGCCGCCATCACGGGAGATTGAACAGACAACATCTCCCATGTCGACTTTACCCGTCAGGTGCAATCCATAACAGCAAACGAAATGCCGATCACTCCATTTGGCAAGGTGCGGTTCCCAGATCCTGTTGTAAATGCTGGTCGGATCTAACCGGTCGATTACCTGTACATGGCTCACATCGCCACGCTCTGCTGCCAATAACGTCGTCAGGAACAAACAGCCGAACACGGAAATCGTAGATCGATAGTTCATAGAATGGTGCAGTATCAGGGTGGTGGTTGATCATCATCGCGGCTAGCAAGCCTGCTGCGGTCGCTGCGGGCAGTCGATTACCGAAGCAAATCGCCGGCTGACGCATTCCCACGATACTTGTCGACGAGGCATGGCATTCCCACTGGGGCTGCAAGGCGTGCGGGCGGTCGATTCCCAAGGCATGGCTAATACAGCTGCTTCAGGCAGAGCTTCGATCTCTCCAAGGCGTGCAAACGGGGCATTGCCCCTGTGCGCGACACCCTATCGTAACCGGTGGCAGGCGGCCCGAACAAGCAACTGGGGAGTCAGCGTGCCCCGTACCATGGACTGCCCGGCTCCTGCTCACTTTCCCGCGTAGCCTGCCCATCCAGGCATCACGCCAGCCTGCCGTACGTTGCCGGATCGGCGGGTGTCCGTTATCGTGGAAACGCTGCCGGACCTCACGACGGCAGGTGGTTCCATGATTGATCCGAAAGTTTGAGGGATAGTTTGATCCGATGACAGAATTGCTAAAAATCACAGGTGAAGTGACCAACTCACGTGAAATCTCCTACGACGATCTCGCTGGCATCAACGCGAGCCATCAGGTCATCGACGTGAGCAAACTGGGCATGAAGCGTGGCGGTGACGCGATCACGCTGGGTGGACTTCTGGAGTTAGTTCAGGTTCAGGAGACGGCACAATACATTGGTCTCCACGCGTCCGCTGACAACTTTCACGCCAGCATCCCACTGGCTCCCATTCGCGACACCGCATTGCTGATCTATCGTCTGCACGATGCTCCCTTAACCGGCAAAAGCGGTGGCCCGTTCCGGTTTTACATCCCCAATCACGCTGCCTGCCATACGGACGAAATTGATGAGTGTGCCAACGTCAAGTTCGTTGACCACATCGAATTTACGGCAGACAAAGGATTCGATAATCGCCCGACAGACGATGCAGCGCACGAAGCCTTGCATCGACACGACAGCCACGACTGAACCCGGCAGACCATCCGCCATCCGCAGTGCTGGGCTCGGAAGGGGCGGGGTTGCAGATTACCCGAGTGCTCCGCAACGGCATTGTCTCAGGGCATGTTGCCAACCAAAAGCAAACGGCAGAACGTCAACATGACGTCCTGCCGTTTAGTCATTGAGCTAATTCTGCGATACGGTCGTATCGGTCGTATCGGTCGTATCGCGATGGTCACAAATTAACGCGGAGCGATGGTGCACAAGATCCGGCGACCATGCTGCTGAGGCGCCGCCTCGAGTTTCCCGAACTCTTCGAGCTCTTGAATGACGCTCTCCATGACCTTGCGGCCTTCTTCGATGTGCGCATTTTCACGACCGCGGAACATGACGGAAATCTGAACCTTGTCCTTATGTTCCAGGAAGCGAATCGCTTGCTTCACCTTGAACTCGATGTCGTGTTCACCCGTCTTGGGTCGCAACCGAATCTCTTTGGTCTTGGTGCGGTGACCGTGTTGATTCTGTTTCTTTTTCTTGTCGTATTTGTACTTGCCGAAGTCCATGATACGACAAACGGGAGGACGCTCATTGGGAGCTACCTCAACCAGATCAAGGCCTGCTTCTCGAGCCTTGGAAAGTGCGTCGTCTCGTTCAATAATTCCTAGCGGTGTGCCGTCGTCGCTGATGACGCGGAGCGGCGAGATACGGATCTGGTCGTTGATCCGAGTTGACTGATTACGTTCGATTGTTGCTGCCTTTCGTGTAGTCGTCGTGTGGTACAAAACTGGCCGGCACGCCACAGAGGTACCGCCAGATGCATCGGGAAATGTAGCATAAAACTGACGACTGGGAAAACGGGAATCAAGCCCCGAAGTCTCTTTTTTCGTCGGTCTGGTGCACCGTTTCTCCTCTGGAAAGTCATGAGGGCCGGCATTCGTTCATTGGAAAAGCCCCCACGGCCAGCCTCTTGCTCCTGGGGACCACCAAAACGCCCGGGTGGGTCCGATTGCCGCGGACACTTTCCAAGTCACGCGATCACCGATAGACTAACCCCGCAGAAAGGCGCGGGAAAACGGATCGGAGACCACTCTGGGGCGTCGATTCCGCGTCGATTCCGCGTCGATTCGCGATCGTTTCGGTGCGTGGCACGCGTCATTTGGACACGGAAACACTATGAAAGTTGCGGTTCTCAAGGAGACGTTTGCGGGTGAATCCCGTGTGGCCCTGATTCCGGCCAACGTCACTCATCTCACCAAAGCCGGGCTGGAAGTGCAGGTCGAGCGTGGTGCGGGCCACGCTGCTGGCTTTGCCGACGCCGAGTACGAAAC
>MDSW01056872.1_pt1 | contig 11567 bp, 15 predicted proteins | sample 811171 | NCBI WGS metagenome assembly MDSW01 (sample SAMN05326641, study PRJNA326480) | marine metagenome | isolation source: seawater | place: Atlantic Ocean: North West | collected 2012
AAGCTGCTTGTTAGGATACAAAGGTGTTAAATTATCAAAAGCTATTTTATGTTTAAATTTATCAGGCTCTTCAAAGTTTATTTTACTAACTTGCAATAATGCAAAATATCTTTCTCCATCTTTTGGTGATCTAATAGGTCCTTCAACTGTATCGCCTGTTCTTAAACCAAATCTTCTTATTTGACTTGGACTTACATATATATCGTCTGCACCCGGTAAATAATTTGACTCCATTGCTCTTAGGAAACCAAAACCGTCTTGAAGCAATTGTAATACTCCACCTCCGGTTATTTCTTCTCCTCTTTCAGCTAGCTTTTTTAATATCGCAAAATAAATTTCTTGCCTTCGTAATGTGCTTGCATTTTCAATTCCTAATTTTTCAGCTTCTGCAATAAGCTTTTCGGAACTTTTTTGTTTTAATTCTTGTATATTCATGTTTGGGGGTTTTTGATTGTTAGATGATATAAATATATATACTGATACCTAAATTTCAAGCCTATAAGGGCTTAAATATTACAATAAAAACTATAAAAACCAGTAAAATTGTCGGAATTTCGTTAATTATTCTATAAAATCTAGATGATTTATCATTACTGCCCATTTTTATCCTATTCATACATTTTCCTAGAAATTCGTTATATATGCTTAGTAAAAATACCAACACTAGTTTAATTTGCACCCATAAAAAAGAAAAGCTCTCAATACCTATAATAAATATCAATATTACACCAAATAGCCAGGACAACAGCATGGCGGGCCTCATAATATAAATAAATAATCTTCTTTCCATAATTTCAAATATTTGGGCTGTTTCTTTTTTTTCAAGATTTTCTACATGGTAAACAAAAATTCTTGGAAGATACAGGAGCCCAGCCATCCAGGACACTACTGCTATTAAATGTAAAGATTTAAATAATAAATATAAGCTCATAAATTAATTTAAACAAGGGCATTTAATAAAGTTAGATGGACATCTTTTTTTTGGTGAATATAAGTTTTCATTAAATTTATATTCATCTTTTTTTAAAATTAATTCAGATAAACCATCAATAAAATATTCATTAATTCCTAATGCTTCTATTCTGGTATAATTATTACACCCATTTTTTTTTGCTAATTTCTCATATTCTATATCCAATTCTACAAGTGTTTCAGAATGTTCAGAAACAAATGCAACAGGAACAATTACTAAATGTTTTCCTTTTTTTGAATATTCTATAATTACTTCTTCTGTAGAAGGTCCTATCCATTTTAATGGACCAACTCTACTCTGATAACTTAAAATATAATCAATATTATTTTGATTAATTGTTTCCATGATTTTATTTACACTTTGCTCAACTTGCCATTGGTAAGGATCACCATTTTTGATATTTTTTTCAGGAAGACCATGAGCAGAAAAAATTAATTTATAATTTTCAAGTCCATTTATCTTTTCTTTAATTAATTCTGAATGTGCTTTTATGAACTTATCATCTTCAGGATAACAACAAATTGTTTTTGTTTTAACATCTAAATTTTTTTTTTTAGAAATCTCTTTCCATTCTGATATTGATGAACCAGAAGTTGCAGCAGAGTACTGTGGATACAAAGGAAGCAATACTATTTCTGATGGGTCAAATTTTTTAACATTTTCTACTGTTTCGTAGGCTCGTGGATGCCAACATCTCATAGATATAAAAACTTTATAAATAAAGCCTTTTTCGCTTCTATTAAGAGATTTTTCCAGAGCATTTGCCTGATCTTGGGTTAATTTTAATATTGGTGAAGATCCGCCTATTTCTTTATATATATTTTTAGCTATAGGGGTTCTTCTTTTAGAAATTAATTTGGCTAAAGGATATCTTATAAAAAATGGTAAATTTAATATTGCTGGATCATTAAATAAATTAAACAAAAAAGGTTCTACATTTTCTAATTTGTCCGGACCTCCAAGATTGAATAATATTACTGCAATCTTCATTTATAATTTCTTACAATGTTAACTAATTCTTCTACTATTTCAATTTTTGTCTCTGGTAAAATGCCATGTCCTAAATTAAAAACATATGGATGATCTTTAAAAATGTCTAAATATTTTTCCACCTCCTTTTTAACATTATCTTTATCAGTTAATAGAACTTTTGGATCAAGGCCTCCTTGTACCGGTATATCTATGTCTTTTACTATTTTTTTAGGATCAATATCATAATCAATATTAATCATATCAGGTTTTACTGTCTGACAAAAAATTTTATAATTTTTGATACCTCTAGGAAAACAAATCACTGGAACTCCTAATTTTCTTGTGTAGTTAACTAAATTTAGAGTAGGATTATATATAAAATCTTCAATATTATTTTCTAATAACCCCGCCCAGCTGTCAAAAATTTGTATAATGTTAGCCCCGGCTTCCACCTGATTTTTAATATGTAATTTGAGAAATTTTTCGACAACCTCAAACAAAGTTTTAATTAAATATTTATCATTAAAAAAATTTTCAGATAATTGTTTCTTAGGTGACATTTTATTAATCATATAAACAAGAATTGTCCATGGCGCCCCTACAAATCCTATCATATCTCTTTTTTCTAAAAGCTTATCCTGAGCTGTTAATGATATAGCATTATAAACTGGCTTTAATATATTTGTGAAGTCTTCCTCTCCCAATCTATTAATTTTTTCTAAATCTATTGCGCCTAGTTTGGGACCAAAATTTTTTTCAAAAATTACATTTTGTTTTAAACCATAAGGAAGCATTAAAATATCTGAGAAAATTATGGCAGCATCAAAACCAAATCTTTTTATAGGTTGAAGAGTTATTTCTGATGATAATTTTTCATTCAAACAAAGCTTAATAAAATCAGTATTTATTTTTCTAATCTCTCTAAACTCTGGCAAGTATCTTCCTGCTTGCCTCATTAACCATATAGGAGTTCTATTGGTGTCTTTTTTTTTAATACAGTTTTTAATTGGACTCATATATAAATAGATAATTAATAATTAGTTATATTAGTATTATGAAATGTGAATAACGTAAATTACTCAATTATCACAGGTTATTAAGCTTTTATTCATAATTATATTTGTAAATAATTTAGATTTAATTGAGTAAATTTAAGGATGTTAGTATTTATTAACAAAATCTTATAAATAATATCCACATTAGAGTTTAATGTTAATTATTACTTAAATTTATTGATTTATTTACTTATTAAAAACATATCTATATTTTTATTAATAAATTAGTATTTTATATACGTTTTATACATGAAAGATCCACATCAAGTATTCCTTATATCGGACTCCACAGGGGAAACAATTGACCGAATATTCATGGCTTTAAAAGTACAGTTTACAAATTTTAATTATGAGCTAAATCAATTTTCATTTACAAGAACAGAGAACCAAATCTTAAAAATTTTAGAAAATGCTAAAAAAGAAAATAATCCAATAATATTATATACCATTGTAAATAGTAAATTGGCTAAATTTCTTGCTGAAGAAGCAAATAAAAAAAAAATTCCATGCTTTGGAGTCTTAGGAGATTTAATTTTAAACTTTTCAAAAATTTTAAATCAAAAAGCCACCCATGAGCCAAGTGCTCAACATGTTTTAAATGAAGAGTATTATCAGAGAATCGAAGCTATTCAATTTACGATGAATCATGATGATGGTAACCAACTTGAAGATATAGAAAATTCAGATATCATTTTATTAGGAGTTAGCAGAACAAGCAAAACACCCACATCCATATACTTAGCAAACAAAGGTTTTAAAACTTCGAATATTCCTCTAGTAAATGAAAATTCAATACCAAAAAAAATTATAAGAAAAAATTTTCATTCTTGTATTGTTGGTTTGACCACAGAACCAGAAAGACTTTATGAAATTAGAAAAAATAGACTCATATCTTTAAAAGAAAATGATAAAACAGAATATGTTAACTTAGAAAAAATTAGAAAAGAAGTTGATGCCTCAAAATATTTATTCAAAAAAAATGGATGGCCTTCAATAGATGTAACAAGAAAATCTGTTGAGGAAACAGCTGCTTCTATAATTAAGATATATGAAATAAAAAAGAAAAATGTTTAATTTGATTCTTGCTTCTAAAAGCAAAGTTAGAAAAGAAATTTTAGAGAAAAATAATATTGATTGTATAGTGGAACCATCTAATATTGATGAAGATATAATTAAAAATAGTTTATTGAATGATGGCGCTTCTCCTGAAGCTATATCTAAAAATCTTTCAGAACTAAAAGCAAATAAAATAAGTTCAAAAAAAGTTGAACAACTAGTTTTAGGAGCAGATAGTGTAATCGACTTAGCTGGAGAATTAATATCAAAACCAACTAATAGAGAAGAGGCATTAATAATATTAAAAAAATTAAACGGCAAAAAACATTATCTTATAAGTTCTGTAACTATTTCAAAAAACGGAACAATGATCTGGAACTATACCGATAAAGCCGCACTAACTATGAAAAATATGACCGATCAAGATTTAAAAAAATATTTAGCTAAAATTTCAGATAGCACATTATATGCATATAATGTCTATCAAATTGAGGGAGAAGGAAGAGCTTTATTTTCAAAAATAGAAGGAGATGAAAATACAATAATGGGACTTCCGGTAAGAAAAATAAAAGAATATTTAAATAATTATAGTAAGTAAATTATGAATAAATATATGGTTATAGGCAATCCGATAGATCATTCACTATCACCAAAATTGCATAACTATTGGATTAAAAAAAACAATCTAAATGCTTACTATGAAAAAAGACTTATAAATGAAAATGAATTAAAAAGTATAATTCAAGATATTAGAGACGATAAACTTCAAGGAGCAAATGTAACTGTTCCATTTAAAAATTTAATCATTCCATACTTAGATGAGTTAAGTGATGAAGCTAAAAAAACACAATCTGTAAATACTATTTACAAAAACAATAACAAGATAATTGGTCACAATACAGATATAGCAGGGTTTAAACTAGCTTTGAGATATACAAAATACGATGTAAAAAATAAAAAAGTTTTAATTTTAGGGGCTGGTGGAGTAGTTTCTTCCATTGTTCTGGCTTTAATAGAGATGAATGTTTCAAAGATAATAATTAGCAATAGAACAAAAACTAAAGCAGAAAATTTAAAAAAATTATTTAATAAATTAGAAATTATTGAATGGGGAGATAAGACTGATTTTGATATGATTATTAATGCTACAAGCATTGGTCTTAAAAAAAATGACGAAATAAAAATAGACTTTTCTCAAATTGAGCCTAATAAGTTTGTTTATGACGTAATATATAATCCAAAACTAACAAATTTTTTAAAGAAAGCTGGAGAATACGAGAATAGAACAGAAAATGGAAAAATGATGTTTATTTATCAAGCACATCAATCGTTTACTATTTGGCATAAATTAATGCCAGAAATTAATGAAGAAACTATAAATTTATTAGAAAAGTAAAAAAAATTAGTTATGAGATTAAAAGGTAAAATTTCAATTATAACCGGGGCCGCCTCTGGTTTTGGGAAAGGAATAGCAAAAAAGTTTTCTGAAGAGGGTGCATTATTAATTTTAGCAGACATAAATAATGATGAATTAAAAAAAGTTTCTGAAGAACTTAAACAAGACCTTTTTCAAGTTGATGTATCAATATCAAAGAGCATGAAGGATTTGTCAGAGTATGTAATTAAAAAGTACAAAAAAATTGATATAATGGTCAATAATGCGGGCATTACACATTTGCCTATGCCTCTAGAAAAAGTAAGTGAAGAAGAATTTGATAAAGTTTTTTCTGTAAATGCAAAATCTGTATTTTTTTGTGGAAAGTTTTTTGTTCCACATATGAAAAAATTAAATAATGGCTCTATCCTTAATATTGCATCTACAGCTGGGCTTTCACCCAGACCTAATCTTAATTGGTATAATGCGTCAAAGGGCTGGATGATAACAGCTACAAAAACAATGGCTGTTGAACTGGCAAAGTATAATGTAAGGGTAAATTCACTTGCTCCTGTAGCTGGAGAAACACCTTTGCTTAAATCTTTTTTGGGAGAAGATACTCCTGAGAGAAGAAAGGCTTTTCTTTCTACAATTCCAATTGGCAGATTTTCTCAACCAGAAGATTTAGCGAATGCTGCTTGCTTTCTTTGTTCCGATGAAGCAAGCATGATAACTGGAACTTCTTTAGAAGTGGATGGCGGAAGATGTATATAAGTTAATGATTAAAATTGGTATCGTTGGGGACATAGGTTGCGGCAAAAGTTTTGTTTCAAAACAATTTGGCTACCCAGTGTTCAATGCAGATAAAGAAGTTTTAAAAATTTATAAAAAAAATAAAACTTGTTATATTAAATTAAAAAAATTATTTCCTAAAAATATTAAATCTTTTCCTATAAAAAAAAATCATCTATTTAAAGTAGTTTTACAAAAATCTACAAATTTAAAAAAAATTGAAAAAATTATTCATCCTTTAGTTCAAAAAAAAATGAAAAAATTTATAAGCAAACACAAAAAAAGAAAAATATTAATTTTTGATATCCCTTTGTTACTAGAAAATAAAAAGTATAAAAATGAATTTTTAGTTGTCTATATTGAAGCAAATAGAAAAGAAATTGAAAAAGAACTTAAAAAAAGAAAAAATTATAATCCACTAATAATAAAAAGACTTAAAAAAGCACAACTTCCTTTAGAAATAAAAAAAAAAAAATCTGATTTTGTGTTAAAAAATAATTTTAAATCTTCATATATAAAAAGTAAGGTTAAAACTTTAATAAAAAAAATTTTAAAAAATGAATGAAATTGTACTTGATACTGAAACAACTGGTCTTTCAATCAAAGATGGACATAGAATAGTTGAAATAGGATGTATAGAACTTAATGATTTAGTCCCAACTAAAAAAATTTTTCATTGTTACTTAAACCCTGAAAGAAAAGTTTCAGAAAAAGCTTTTGAAGTACATGGGTATTCAGATGAATTTTTATCTGACAAAAAAAAATTTTCTCAAATTGCAGATGATTTTTTGGATTTTGTAAAAGATAAAAAAATTATAATTCATAATGCTGAATTTGATATAGGTCATTTAAATAATGAATTATCTTTGATTGGAAAAAAAAAAATTAATGAAAAAAATATTATAGATACATTAGATATTGCAAGAAATAAGTATCCTGGATCATCCATAAGTTTAGATGCATTATGTAAAAGATTTAGAATTGATAATTCTAGAAGAGAAAAACATTCAGCAATTATAGATTGTGAATTATTAGCAAAAGTTTATATAAATTTATTAGGTCAAAAAGAACCATCTCTTAACTTTAATACAAATATTGATTTGGAAAAAAAGGAAAATATGCCTAATAATATAATTTATTCTAAAAAAATTATTTCACCAACTGATGAAGAAATTTTAACACACAATGAATTTTTAAAAAAGGATTTAAAAAAAAATTTCTACTAGTTCAAACGTTTATTATATAATTCTTTAAAATCAATTTTTTTTTCGAACTTTATATCTGGTAAGCCTGCTGATCTTAAGATATTTAAAAATATTTCTTCTAATTTTGGATAAATATCAACCTGTAGATCACATAAAATAATTTTTTCTAACTCCTCTTTTTTAATTTTTTCATCTACGATTTTTATTACAGAGGAATATAAAATTTCAAAATGTGATTTTTTTTTACTATTTGTTGGGTCTTTATAAGTTAGTTTTGTTGTTACCTCTATCATTTTGTTTTTTATAGCTTTAGAATTAATATTTATATCCATAATATATTTATTCATATTATTTCTTGCAGATATTAAAGTTTCAGGATCAGGCGTCTCTATAGACAAGTCTTTAATATAATTTAATATAATTTGGTATTTATTTTTCATTTTTATCGTCAATATCTTCAAACTCTCCCTCAATAAAGTTTTTTTTTGCGGAACTTTGATTTTTTGAGTATTTTTTAGAAAATCTTTTTAAAAATAATTTTCTAGTGTATGGAAAAATTAGTAATATTCCTAAAAAATCTGTCGCAAAACCAGGTAAAATAAGAAGTAATGCAGCAAATGCAAGTGCAGCCCCAGAGACAATTTCATAAATCGGAATTTCATTTTTCATTAACTGTGACATTCCAGATTTTAAAGTATTAAATCCTTCATATCTTGCGTATCCAACTCCAATTATTGCCGTTACCAATATTAGAGATATAGTGTTAAATGCTCCAATTTGACTTCCTATTTTGATAAAAAGATAAATTTCAATTAAAGGGACAGATATTATTAAAATTAAAGCTGTGTTCATTTGTCTACAGTGTAAATTGGTGGTTGAAATTAAGCAACATAGTAAATATTATTAGCATATGAGTTATAGCTTTGAATACATTGATATTATTCTACTGGCAATGATCGCGGGCTTTATTTTCCTTAGATTGCGAGGGATTCTTGGTAAAAAAACTGGATACGAGGAGGATATGAGTTCTAGCTTTGCACATGAAGCACCAGAAGAAAAGCCAGTATCTAGAATAGATCTCAATCAATTTGATGATATTGCAAAAAAGAATTTTTTAAATGGAGCAAAAATTGCCTATGAAAATATAATTACAAATTTTTCAAAAGGAAATCTAAAAGAAATTAAAAGTTTGTTAAATAACACAGTTTATCAACAATTCGAAGAAGCAATAAAAGAGAGAAAATCTAAAAATATTTCATCAGAAACAACTTTTATTGGTATTGATTCTGCAGAAATAAAAGAACATAACCAAAATAAAAATATGTTAGAAGTTACTGTAGAATTTGTCAGCGAGATTATTTCATGCATGAAAGATAAAGATGATAAAATAATATCTGGAAATCCTGACAAAGTTAAAAAGGTTCATGATATATGGAAGTTTTCAAAAGATATTAGATCAAATAATCCAAATTGGTTTTTGGTAGATACACAAGCTTAATTGATAAAAAAAATTTCAGACAAAGATAAAAAAGATTGGGAAAACTTTGTTTCCAGTAAAGACAAACTGGAAGTCAAAGATGTAGATACAAATATAAAATATTCAAATAATCTTAAAAGATCAATAGACTTACATGGCTACAGTTTAAAAGAAGCAAACAATAAAATTGAGGAATTTATTAATTATTGTTATTCACAAAAAATTTTTAAAATTAATGTAATTACAGGCAAAGGATTAAGATCAAAGAACTTGGATGATCCATTTTTATCAAAAGATTTAAGTATATTAAAATATTCTGTCCCAGATTTTATTAAAAAAAATTCTAAACTTATGGAAAAAATTTTAAAAATAGATTTTGATGCAGTTAATAGCCCCCTCAAAGGAAATTTTGATATTTTTCTAAAAAAATTGAAATGATTTCACTGAACAAAAAAAAAAATAAAATTAAAATAAATATTAAAGCTAGAATTAAAAAAGGTAAAAAAGACTTTAAAAAAAATATTAAAAATTTTTTTGAATGGGTCAAAGGTGCTGAGCTTATCGAATTGAAAGAGTGTAATCCTTCTGAAGATCCTGTGAGACCAGAATTAAATAATGAATTTAGAACAAGTTTTGGCAGAAAGATTTATGGAGTAAAATATAGAAATCAAATTTATGCAGTAATGTGTTTTGCATTTACAAATGAAATTCCAAAGACAGTAAAGGAGTTAGACCTTTTTAGTAAAGATGCTTTTTTGCAGAGTGCAAATAGAGATCAGAAAATTGGCAAAATAGCCATAGCATACACAGTGTGGTCATCAAAGAAAGGTGGAGGAAAATTAATAGTAAAACAAGTATTTAAAATGATTAAAAAATCAAATCATTTAAACAGATTAATAACCCTATCACCATTAACAGATATGGCTAGAAATTTTCATTTAAAAAATGGAGCAATTGAAATTCAAGTTAACGAGGATACCCAAAATTTTGAATATAAAATTATAAAATAAATTTTGATAAATCTGTATCTTTTACCAGTTCACCTATATTTTCTTTAATGTATTTAGAATCAACAGTTATTTTTTCACCGGCTCTATCCGTAGCAGTAAAACTAATATCATCTAAAACTCTTTCAATTATTGTATGAAGTCTTCTTGCACCAATATTTTCAACTGTTGAATTAACTTCATTAGCAATAATAGCTATTGTATCAATTCCATCCTCTGTAAATTCTAAATCTACATTTTCAGTTTTTAATAGAGCTTTATACTGTTTTATTAAACTATTATCTGGTTCTTTTAAAATTCTTTTAAAATCTTCGCTGTTTAGTGCATCTAACTCAACTCTTATTGGTAATCTTCCTTGTAATTCCGGTAAAAGATCTGAAGGTTTAGCAAGCTGAAAAGCACCAGAAGCAATAAATAAAATGTGATCAGTTTTTATTGGTCCATATTTTGTGCTGACTGTTGTTCCCTCGATTAATGGTAGCAAGTCTCTTTGAACTCCTTCACGGGAAACATCTCCACCAACCCTATCAGTTCTTGCAGAAATCTTATCAATTTCATCTAGAAAAACTATTCCGTTATTTTCTGTAGAATTTTTTGCAGACTTAATAATTTTGTCTTGTTCAATTAATTTGTCCGACTCTTCATTTATTAATATTTCATGAGATTCTTGAATTGTCATTTTTTTCTTTTTGGGTTTGTTTCCCATAGATTTACCTAATACGTCAGAAATATTTATCATTCCAACATTAGCTCCAGGCATACCAGGTATTTCAAAAGATGGCATTTGATTAGTTTCTTCAACAGCGATTTCAATTTCATTATTGTCTAGATCTCCATCTCTTAATCTTTTTCTAAAACTTTCCCTTGTTGCTACGCTAGCTTTATTTCCAACTAATGCATCTAAAACTCTTTCTTCAGCTAATTTTTGTGCTTGTGCATGAACTTCTTTTCTTTTTTTAACTTTTTCCATTGCTATAGCTATTTCTAATAGATCTCTAACAATTTGCTCAACATCTCTTCCAACATATCCAACTTCAGTAAATCTAGTCGCTTCAACTTTTACAAAGGGAGCCTCTGCTAATTTCGATAGTCTTCTAGAAATTTCAGTTTTACCTACTCCAGTTGGTCCAATCATTAATATGTTTTTTGGTAGTACTTCATCTTTCATATCACCTTCTAGAGCCTGTCTTCTCCATCTGTTTCTAAGAGCTATCGCAACTGCTTTTTTTGCTTTATTTTGCCCTACAACAAATCTGTCTAATTCTGAAACTATCTCTCTTGGAGAAAGAGAATTTTGAATATTTAAATTTTCTTTAGAAACTTTTTCTTTTGGGAATGATGTTACGTTAGATTTTTCCATACTTATATTTTTTCCATGCTTAAATTATCATTTGTAAATACACATATATCTGATGCAACTTTAATAGATTTTTTTGCAATATCTTCAGCAGAGAGATCTGTATCCATTAAAACTTTAGCTGCTGCCAAAGCATAATTTCCACCAGAGCCTATTCCAATTACGTCACCTTCTGGCTCTAAAACATCTCCAGTTCCTGAAATTATAAAACTTTTTTCTTTGTCACCAATTGCCATAAGTGCCTCTAATCTTCTTAGGTATTTATCTGTTCTCCAATCTTTAGCTAATTCCACAGCTG
>MDSW01068195.1_pt1 | contig 11567 bp, 10 predicted proteins | sample 811171 | NCBI WGS metagenome assembly MDSW01 (sample SAMN05326641, study PRJNA326480) | marine metagenome | isolation source: seawater | place: Atlantic Ocean: North West | collected 2012
CATCGTATCGCAGCATCGGCTCAACATATCCATGGTGGAATGGGCGTTGATTGCGATTACCCATTGTATCGCTATTCTCTTTTGGCACGTCAGTTAGAGCTTACGTTAGGCGGTGCCAATCAAATGCTCGCTCGGTTGGGTGCGCATTTGGCTTCGGAGAACACGCATTGAGTAACGCGCAATTTTGCTAACGAACTTAGAAGAAAGAGGCGGGATGTTGGAGCAAGAGGAACGAACCAGACGAATAGTCGCAACGGCGGTGGAACTGGCTGAAGAAGGCGGTTTTGAAGCGGTACGTATGCGAGATGTAGCTGCCCACGCAGGGGTTGCTTTGGGGACTTTTTACAAGCGCTTTCGAAGCAAAGAAGATTTGTTGGTCGCGGCTTTAGAACTCGAGTCGGAACAACTCGGCAAGCGACTCAATAAAAAAATGAACGGTGAAGGAACGCGAGAAGAGCGCGTATTGGCTTTTTTCGATGTGGCAACGAAAGGGCTTACGAAAAAGCCCAATCTTGCCAAGGCAATTCTACGGGCGGTGGCATCAGGAGATCCTGAATTGAGTCCCCGGGTAGCAAATTTTCATAATGCAATGACTAGAACCATAACGGTGGCACTTCGCGGTGCACCGATTGAAGATGATTCAGAGGTGAGTGAGTTGGAGGAGAATGTATCTTTTCTTCTGCAACAGGTGTGGTTTGCATCCTTGGTGGGTTGGAGCAGTGGGCTCCATTCACGCAAAAAAGTGGTTGAGCAAATGCGTATTGCCGCCGACCTTTTGCTGCGTGGCATGACAGATATGGAAAACGAGTAACTCCGATTTACGGGATGTAAATCAGGCTCAGGAGAGTAAGCATGGTAGAGAGAGAATATCCTTTTAGTCCTTATCCTATCGGGTGGTTTCAGGTTGCGTATTGCGATGAACTCGAAGTGGGGTCAGTTGTCCCGCTTAAGTATTTTGGTCAGGAGCTGGTGGCTTTCCGCGGCGAGGACGGTGACGTTAAGGTGTTGGATGCTTTCTGTCCCCACCTGGGTGCTCATTTAGGGCATGGTGGAAAGGTTAAAGGCAATTGTATTGAATGTCCGTTTCACGCCTGGAAGTTTGACGGCGACGGTAAATGTACAGATGTCCCTTACGCTAAAAAGATTCCTTCCAAGGCCAAAATTCAACCATGGCATGTGGTTGAACGAAATGGTCAGGTCATGGTTTGGCATCATCCCAACGGTGGTGAGCCCAAGTGGGAACTTCCGGACTTAGAAGAGACACGTTCCGAAGACTGGACTTCTGATGAGCGTCGCTCATGGAAGATTAAGACTCGGAATCAAGAAATGGCTGAGAACGCTGTGGACTCGGCTCACTTTCACTATGTTCATGGGGCCAGCAATATGCCCGTCTCATCTGCAGAGATCGATGGCCATATCTTGAAGGTCACGTCGACAACCGGCATGAAAACCCCAAGGGGCGGGGTGGATGGTCAGGTTCAATCATTCTCTTACGGTTTTGGTTTCGCCTATATTCGGTTTACTGGGATTGTTGATACGCTATTGGTGAATTCGGTAACGCCCATTGATGAAGAATATGTTGATGTTCGATTCTCTTTCAGAGTCAAACGGGTAGGCAACGCGGATATTACCAAGGGTGTGGGAGCGGCGTTTGTTGGCGAGGTTTCCAGACAGCTTGAACAGGATACGCCCATTTGGGAAAACAAGATTCACCATGAACGTCCGCTATTGTGTGACGGCGATGGTCCGATTGGGATCTTTAGACGCTGGTGCAAACAGTTCTATGTGGAGAACGAAAAGCAAAGCGATACAGCAGCTGCTTAAACGAGAGGGCCTCCATTGGGGGCCCTTTTTTTGTCAAAGAAAAGAAAGACTAGGCGGCTCGAGGAATAAAGAACTGGCTGTACCACTTACGTAGTTTTCCAATGGGGCCATCGCCCGGTGCTAAGAGCGGACGCGTATTGTAGGTTTTGTGTTCCCAGATTTGGATATCTTCGTGGTAGCCCGTGGTGAGATTTTGAACATACATTTTAGCGAACTTCTTGGACTTTTCAGGGTCCCCGCCCAGTACGGGAAGCGATACTCCGAACCTTAATTGCAATGTGTTTTCGTCAATGGGCGTATGAGCTTGAAAGTAAATGCTCTCAATCACGCCTTTCATATAAGTCACTTGGTATGCAGGTCCGTGGTAAGTTGCCTCTAAAGTAAACCGGTCTTCGCCGCCGCCTCTTGGGTAAGCCACGCCCTCTGTTAGCTGCGTCGCCTTATGTTCTTCGTAGACGTTATCGAATTTTTCAACATGTGTATTATGAACGGTCGGAAAATGTGCTGCATCCGCTACATTCTCAACCACCTCTCGAGGGTGGGTTTTGATGGTGACGGAGTTAATAGACCAGTCGAGCCAATCATCCGAATGGTATTGGTCTACCTTAGGAATTTCGTAGTGGGGTTCAGTGCCGGCAGGGTCGTGCCACATAAAGATAATCCCGTTGACCTCACTCACGGGATGGCTTCCTACTTTCGCTCCACGGGGAATCTTTTTGGCGTAGGGGACATCGACACATTTGCCTTCGCCGTCAAATTTCCAAGCATGAAAAGGACAGCGGACACATCCATTCTCGACTTTGCCACCGACGCTGATATCCGCACCTAAATGGGGACAGTACGCGTCCAATATGGATAGCTTTCCTCTCTCATCTCGAAATGCCACGAATTTGGTTCCGAAATAAGCAAGCCCTTGAACCTGGTCGTTTTCGATCTCATGGGAGTAGCCCACGGCAAACCAGCCGCGCGGGAATGTTGTTTTTTCTGGTGCAGATTCAACCACAAGAATCTCCTTTTAGATGTCAGGCTGCACGTGTTGGCAGCTCTTTGACAAAATTAACATTCATGGGAAGACCACCTCGCGGGCTTAAAGAGAGCTGAGCTAGAAAATCCAGTTCGAAGTCTTCAGCCACTTCAAAGTCGACATGTTGAACCATGGTTCCCAAAATCAGTCGTGCTTCCATCATAGCAAATGCTTTGCCTAAACACACTCGCGCACCGGCAGCGAAAGGCACGTAGGCACCCTTAGGCAGTTTACGCTCGTTTTCGGTTGTAAACCGCTCAGGTCTGAACTCATCGGGGTTATCGAAGTACTTGGGGTTGTGGTGGATGACGTACGGGCTAACCAACACTTGGTCACCTTTAGGAATGATGTAGTCACCCATTTGAACGTCTTCGGTGGGTTCCCGCATAAAAGCCCAAACCGATGGAAGGATGCGCATGGATTCTTTAACCACCATCTCCAGGTAGGGCAGCTTTGCAAGATCACCCACAGAGAGTATGCCGTCTCCGACGGCGGCATGAATCTCATCTCGCATTTTTTTGACCACGTCTTTGTGCTGTCCCATCAAGTAAGACATCCATGCCAGAGCCATGGCAGTTGTTTCGTGTCCCGCAAAAATCAACGTCATGGCCTGGTCCCGAAGCTCGGTATTGTTCATACCTTTACCTTCTTCGTCCTGAGCAAAGACCATCATGGAAAGCAGGTCGCCTCGGTCTTGCTTGGATGCTCGACGCTCATCGATGATGCCTTGTACGATATTCTCAATGTCGGCAATGGCTTTGAGCTTTCGCTTGTTGGTGGCTCCCGGCCACCATTTTGGAACGGGAAGCGGCATATTGATGTGCTCGACCATGCATTCCTGCAGGGTGTGCATGGAAGAACCCACGATGTCAGAGTCGCCGCCGGTGACATCCGCATCAAAGAGTGTTTTGGCAACGATACGCAAAGTGACTGCGGTCATATCTTCGCAAATGTCTTCGCGTCGGCCATTTTTCCAGGACTCGAGCATTTCCAGAGTGTGTTGGACCATAATGGCGCCGTAGGCATCGATTCTTTTTTTATGAAAACCAGGCTTAATCATTCGCGAGAGACGTTTCCACGCGTTGCCATCGAGCGAGAGCACACCATCGCCGAGAAATGGCTTCCACAGCCTTTTGGCAAGTCGCGGCTTATGAAAGATATTGGCTTTTTTCACCGTTACATCGTGGATGAACTCAGCGTTATTGACGAGGTGCCAGGTGTCGAGTCCCACTTTGAACTTGCAGATATCGCCGTACTCCTCTGCCATATCCAGGCAGAATTGGAGCGGTGCCTTTTGAAAGTCGAGAGTACTGCCAATGATGAATTTTCCGTTGGGTCCAGGGGCCACACGACCTACGGGTGAACTGATTGCTGCTGAAGTCACTTCGAGACTCCCATTGCCTTGGCGCGTTTGCGAATGAGATGTGTGGACGGATAACCCAAAATGAATGTCTGGACCGCCCAGCCCATGGCGGACTTGGGCATTCCAAGATGGTGGGCCACGCGATAAACGTAAACGGCCTCGTAAATATGAATGGGCAAGCATGCTACAAAGATCCAGGCCATGACGTTCTGCCCGGGTAAGCCATGCATGTTTGTAATCCACCAATTGTAAAAACCGTCATGAAGACCTTGGAAGCCCAGCAGTGTTAACCCGCCAATAATTGCAACCCACCAGTAGAGTGCGGGTGGTTCAACCCGGTCTTCGGTGTTGGTGTTTTCAATAGAAATAGACGTCATGCAAGCCCCCATGGGAATCTACTAAACTGGTGATTAAACCCGCATCGAAAGACTTAAGATGGGGAAACCCAATTTTAGTTTGCATGAGAGTGAAACATGTTTCAAGGCGCAGAGCGCTTGGTTTGTAAGGGCTTGAAAGCAAACGTAACGTTACTATTTTATGACGTTTTTCCGGCTTGACCCGGCTTTCGAGACAGTGTTTTTTAGAGACTGATAAACCGTTCATTGGGGATGGTTTACGGGGACAAGCCCTCCGAAACAGGACACTGCATGTCGGGTCTCTGGAGGCATAAAGGATGAGAACAACATGTCATCGGATCCAACACTTATAGTCGAGCAAGATGGTCACGTAGCGACCGTAACCATGAACCGCCCCGAGGCGGTCAACGCATTTGATTTAGAGATGCTTTGTCGGATGTGGGATGCCTGGCAAAAGCTAGATAACGACCCAGAGATTCGATGTGTGATTCTTACCGGTGCTGGCGGAAACTTTTGTGCTGGAGCCGATTTGAAAATGATGCATGGCAATCAAGAAGACAATCCATGGCATGCAAAATTTAAGGCAGATCCTGACCTGCATTGGAAAGCGCTCTTGCGGCATTACGATTTGAAAAAGCCATTGATTGCGGCCGTTGAAGGTGTGGCAGTCGGTGGTGGTACTGAGATACTGCAAGCGACGGATATTCGTGTTGTAGGTGAAGGCGCCAGTTTGGGTTTGACTGAACCCAAGTGGGGACTCTTTCCATTGGGCGGTTCAACCACACGTTTGCCTCGGCAAATTCCATATACGATGGCGATGGATCTACTCTTAACCGGGCGTATGTTAAAAGCGGAAGAAGCTTTGGCTATGGGCTTGGTTGGGCACGTGGTTCCGAAAGGCGAGGCTCTAGAGAAGGCAAAGAAGATTGCCTCAAAGATTGCTGCAAATGGTCCTTTGGCGGTTCAAGCGATTAAGCGGGCAGCCAAAGAGGGCTTACAGATGAGTGAGCAGGAATCGTTACAGAATGGTCTGAAAATTGGTTCGGAAATTGTTTTCAAGAGCGAAGACGCCAAAGAGGGGCCACGGGCATTCGCCGAGAAGCGCAAACCAAATTTCCGTGGTTGCTAATATCGAAGAGCGCCCCAATTTCTTGGGGCGCAGTCTCCGCTTATATTCTTAAATCATGCGCTCGCGGCCTTCCCAGTAGGGATCCCGTAGTTTTCTCTTCATGAGTTTACCGTTTGGATCGCGCGGCATGGCCTCAATAAAGTCCACGCTTTTCGGACACTTGTATTTCGCGAGATTCTTCTGGCAAAACGAAAGAATATCAGTGGCCAAACCGTCACTGCTCTCGGTTTTCGCTCCCATTTCAATCACGGCTTTGACTTGTTCACCCCAATCATCGTGGGGAATTCCGAAGACCGCGACATCAGCCACGTCTGGGAACTGGTAGAGAATGGCCTCAATTTCGGCAGGGTAAATATTCACACCACCACTGATGATCATGTCTGCTTTTCGGTCACACAAGAAAAGAAAACCATCTTCATCGAGGTAACCGGCATCGCCGACCGTAAAAAAACCATCACTCCAAGCCTTTTTCGTTTTGTCTTTATCGCCGTGATACTCAAAAGTCATTTCACCCATGCGGATATACACTGTGCCGATATCGCCTGGCTTACAGGGCTGGCCGTCATCGTCCAAAACGCGAATTTGTGAAATAGGCCATGGTGTTCCAACACTGCCTGGTTTTTGGAGCCACTGCTCAGGTGTTACCAAGGTGCCACCGCCTTCCGATGCTGCGTAGTATTCGTAAACGCAGGGGCCCCACCAATCGAGCATTTTCTTCTTTGTCTCAACGGGGCAGGGAGCCGCGCTGTGAATCATATGACGATAGCTTGAAAGGTCGTATTTTGTTTTGATGGAATCTTCGAGGCCCAGCAATCGATGGAATTGGGTGGGTACCATATGGCTGTGCGTCACCTTGTAGGTTTCACTTAGGCGCAAGTGATCTTCTGGTTGCCACTTGCCCATAATAACCACCGTATGACCCATATGGAGACTGTAGGTGGAAAAGTTGAGAACTGCCGTGTGGTAGAGTGGTGATCCACATAAATGAACGCCATCGATAGGCTGCATGCCAAAGAGCATCAAAAACATTCCCAATTGTTCGCCCATGGTATCGGGGTCGATGGATGGGATAGGACGGCGAACACCTTTGGGGCGACCGGTCGTACCCGATGTATAGTTCATGACGGTACCGGGTGCTCGGTCATCGGGCAGGGTATCGGGTTGTCCTTCTTTTAGAGATGCCAGCGATTTAAAGCGGTCGTCGCTGCCAGTTGTAAAGCGAGCGTCCTGCGGGAAACCGAAGGACTCAAGGGCTTCATGGCACGTGTCGGCAAAGTCAGAATTGCAGATAAAGAGTTTGGCTTCAGAGTCTTCGGCAATGTAGGCGATCTCGGGTGCTACCAAGTGGTAGTTGATGGGTACCACGTAGATACCCGCTTGGGCGGCCGCTAGAAAGAGCTCAAGGACCGGTGCTTCGTTATCGAGGACGGTGGCAATGGTGTCACCCTTTTTGAGTCCCATGGCTCGCATGCCGTGAACCAACTGATTGCAAGAGGCAAGCAGTTCTCCAAAAGTGAAGGTTTGTTCGTCTGGAGTTACCAAAGCAAGTTTGTCGGGGTGTTTTTGCGCTACGTTCCAAAATCCTAGTTCAGCCATTTTTCTTTCCTGTTTTCGAGAGAGTTAGTTCAGCATGCCCATGCAGCCGTTGTCCCAATAGGCTTTGAGCTGCGTGATCTTACCGTCGTCATTGATGGTGAATGTATCTGCTATTTCCATGGTCATGCCGCCGTCGCTGCCCTCTGGACGTGAAACCATTTTGAACACCAGAAGGCCCTCGTTGCCGCAGACGGCGATACGGTGCACTTCTGGTTCGTATTTCATGGGCAGTTGGTGAATGCGATCCCAGAACGCTGCGATGGCTTCAATGCCTTGATGGGGGTCGGAACCTACGGGGTCAATGAGAACAGCATCTTCTGCAAAGAGAGATAACCATGCTTCACGGTCAGCGGTTTCCCAACCTTTGATATAAGCCTCAAGGGCTGTGCGGACTTGTTTTGCATCTGGCATACGGTGCTCCTGTCGAGGTCCCTTTCAGCAAACTAGAACATGTTTCAAGCTGGGCGCAAGCATCGTTTGCGATGGTTACAAAAAGACATATTTGAGGGGGTAGCAGGTGGTTGCGTTCAAGCCTCACGGGCAGTACGGTAGAACATGTTCTACTGGCCTGAAGAAAGGCCGTCGGGGAGAAAGCCATGGCCTTAAAACCAGCACAATGGGATTTAGAAGTCGACGTATTATCAGTAGGTTCGGGGCTTGGTGGCCTTACTTCTGCTATTGTCGCCCATGATTCCGGTAAGAAGGTTGCGGTGCTTGAAAAGGCTCCAAAACTAGGCGGTGTCTGTGCTTATTCCGGAGGCGAGGTCTTCGTACCGGGCAACCATAAGATGCAGGCGGAAGGGGTTGCCGAGGTAGAAGGTGCGGGGCAACCGTACTTCCAGTTTCTCTCCGGTGGTTACAACGACAAAGAGTTGCTGGCTAAGCTTTTGCGGGTGGGGCCGGAGGCAGCGCAATACCTGGAAGAAAAGGCGGGAGTGAAGTGGAAAATCATTAAAAACTTTCCAGATTATCACCATCCCCATGCACCTGGTACCCTCGAACATGGCCGTTATCTCGAGGTTGAAATGTTTGATGGAAAGGACCTCGGCGAGTGGCAACCGAAGGTTTACTCTTCTCCCCATATGCCTCTTGGCATTACTCACGATGAACTTTTTTCCTGGGGAGGACTCGCAAATATCCTACTTTGGGATTTTAACTTGATGGGAAGCCGGATTATGGCAGACCAACGAGGTTTCGGGCCCGGAATGATGGCTTATTTCGTTAAGGCAGCCATGATTGACCGTGAGATACCAGCCTATTTGAATTGCCCTGCGGTTGAGTTGGTCGTGGAAGATGGCCGAGTCATTGGTGTCAAAGCCAGTAAAGACGGCGAAGACTTTTATGTGGGAGCCAAAGACGGCGTGATTTTGGGTATTGGCGGTTACGATTGGAATCAGGAACTGGCTAAATATTTTGAGCACCTTCCTGAGTGGCAAAGTATGTGTCTGCCCCATATCGATGGCGATAACATTCGTTTAGGCTCAGATGCAGGCGCGGGCCATGCAGGAGTTCCTTCGTTTAACCTGGCTATGTTTTTCGGGTTTAACATTCCCGGTGAAGAGCACGATGGGAAACCTTTGTGGAGAGCGTCATGGGAGGGCGGGTATCCGCACGCTATTTGGGTGAATCAAGCAGGTGAGCGTTTTTGTGATGAATCGTTTTACCGCGACTATTTACCGAGAACGCGGCAATGGGATGGCTGTGAGCAAAGCCAGCCTAATTACCCGCCTTATTTAATCTTTGATCAAAACTTCAGGGATAAATACCCTTTGGCCACTTATATGCCGGGCCAGCCAGTTCCCGAGGAAGTCGCCGTTCAAGCGGATACTTTAGAGGGGCTCGCCGAAAAAATGGGAATTGATCCCAAGACATTTGTGGAAACGGTGGAACGTTTCAACACATATGCAGAAGATGGTGTCGACCCAGACTTTCAAAGAGGTCGCTATCCGTGGGCCAATATGATGATTGGCGATAAGAATCGAAAGAATCCCAATTTGGGACCACTCAATAAAGCTCCTTTTTATGGCATGCGGTTGACGCCGGTGGGAGCAGGGGTGAATGCTGTCGGTCTTAAGACCAATGAATTTGCCCAAGTCGTTCATACGCGAGGGCAGGTCATTGAAGGGTTGTACGCCGTTGGGAACTCGGCTGCGGTCATCGATACGGGGGCTGGTTATCAAAGTGGTATTGCGAACCTGCGGGGCATGGCTTGGGGTTATGTGGCTGGACGCCACGCTGCGGGGGTGAAGTAAGATGCCATCGGTTGCTTACACGACAGAGATGAGTCTTTTGCCTGACGCCATTTGGGCCTTTGTAAAGGACATGGATAATTGGGCTCCCTTCATGTTGGGATACCAAACTCACGAGAAACAAAGTGACGAGGAGTCTTTGTGGACCCTTCGGAGTGATGTGGGAGCCATGAGCCGTATTGCCAAGTTTCAGGTTAGCATCGTTGAGTGGAACGGACCCGAGAAAGTTGCATTTACGCTTCAGGGCGTGAACGAACCGGTGAAAGGCTCAGGGGTTGTAACCGTGGTCGAACTTGGGGGCGAAAAGCCTGAAGCGTCGACGGTTCCGGTTGCGATAGAGCGGGAGCCAGGATTCTTGGCCAAGATTTGGAAACAATTGATCGGCTTTTTGGTGAAAAAATCTATGGGTGCCGAAAAAGTTGAGCGTTCGGTTAAGGCCGATTCTGGCTCTGGACGATCCAAGCTTACTTTCGAGCTGGCGCTTGAGGCCGAGGGTCCTATGGCCCCCATGGTCAACGCCATGATTACCCCCATGCTCGAGCCCATGGCTGAGCAATTGGCTAATAAAATCGCGGAACACCTCGAAATTACTCATGGTCTTCAGGCCGCGAGCGAGAATGTTGGATAGGTATTGAGCCCCTTAGAGCTGCCGTAGACGGGCTGGATTGGGCTCTGTCGTTTGCCATTTCATGGCTGCAAAGCCCTGCGAAGCGGGCTAAATGAGCCCATGCGTCGTCAGCGGGGCAGTAAGAATATGTCATCTCCAGATGAGGTCTTCGGACCTTGCTTGACATGGAGGCTTCAGGTTTCTATCTACCTGATCTCCAACATTTTTTTCGTAAGAAGTAGGTGTAGGGAGCACAGTTGTCGTCACCCGGGGGAGTAGTTGTAACGATGGTTGAACAAAAGGGCTCAGAAAGCGTTTTTACCAAATTGGCTTTGCTGATTGGTGGCTTCGCGGGCGAAAATTGTCGAACAGCGCTCGGGGTTATCATTGGTTTGACGATTGTTCTGCTGCCGTTCATCGATCAAGTTGAATACGACGACGATATCTTAAAGTTTCTCCCCGAAGATTCGCCGCAAGTCAGTCAGTTCCAAGAAATAGGTGACCGTTTTCAAGGACTCAACATTGCCATGCTCGGGGTTCAAGCTCCGAAGGGTGAAGACCTATTTACGCAGAAGCGTTTAACGGAGCTTCGCGAGCTGACCGAAACATTGAAAACGGTTGAAGGCGTCGCTTTCTCTTCGAGCTTTATGGCTCTGCAAGATATCGTGGTTGAAAAATCGGATGATGGAATGGACGATGTCAGTGTCGTCAGCGACTTGATTCCGGAAATTCCCAAAGCAGACTCACCGGCCGTGAAATCTTTTGTAGAAGATGCTCGCAAACGCGTGCTCTCAAGAGAGCATATTGTAGGTGCGATGATTTCCGCCGATGGAAAAGCCGCTTTGGTCTTGGGCTATTTAAAGCCGGGCACCGTTGGTAAAGATGTGGCGGATGCCATTCGTAAACATGCAGATGGACTTTCGGATAAAAACAAATCAGACCTTGAAATTCATTACGGTGGGGCTCCTTTCGTGGGTTCCTATATTGTTCACACAACTCGGGCCGATATCCTGCGGCTTTCCTTGATCTCTGGTTGTGCCATTATCTTTATCCTTATTTTGACCGCGAGAAGTTTGACGGGAGCTTTGATTGCCCTGTCTTCGGTGGGCGTTGGTATTCTCTGGGTTGTGGGGCTCATGGGTGTCGTAGGCGTGCCATTGACGCTGGTCTCTTCAAGTTTGCCCATGCTCTTGCTGGCTTTGGGGAGTGCTTACTCCATTCACATACTCGTTAGGGTATTTGCCCATTTAGATTCTGGAGCCGTGGACCGCTTAACCGCGGTGCGTGAGGCAGTACGTGAGGTAGGCCCGCCTATTTTCATTGCGGGACTCACCAGTGCTTTGGCGTTTCTATCATTTGTCGCCATGGACATAGCACCGATGCGTTCGTTTGGCGTTTGGATGTTTATCGGCACGCTCG
>MDSW01220907.1_pt1 | contig 11567 bp, 8 predicted proteins | sample 811171 | NCBI WGS metagenome assembly MDSW01 (sample SAMN05326641, study PRJNA326480) | marine metagenome | isolation source: seawater | place: Atlantic Ocean: North West | collected 2012
CTATTCAAGGGGAAGGATTTTACACAGGAAGTTCTGCTTATTTTTTGCGAATAGGTGGATGTGATGTAGGATGTCATTGGTGTGATGTAAAAGAAAGTTGGGATGAGTCGCTTCACTCTCCAATTTCTGTAGAGGAAATGTTGGCTCCAATTTCTGATTTTCCTACAAAAACTGTTGTTGTTACAGGAGGGGAACCTTTAATGTGGAATATGAGATTCTTAACATCAAAGTTAAAAGAAAAAGGTTTAAATAGACATTTAGAAACTTCGGGAAGTCATAAACTAAGTGGTGAATGGGATTGGATTTGTCTGTCTCCAAAAAAATTCCAGAAACCTTTGGAAACAATAAAACCCATAGCAGATGAGTTAAAAATAATAGTGAAAAACAAATCTGACTTTAAATGGGCGGAGAAGCAAAGATTAGAGGTTTCTAAAAACTGCAAACTATATCTACAACCAGAGTGGAGTAATAAAGAAGATATGATTCCATTAATAATTGATTATGTAATGGAAAATCCAGCATGGAAAATCTCATTACAAACTCATAAATATTTACAAATTCCTTAAATGAAAAATTTAATTCTATTATTTGTTTTTATTCCTTTCTTCTTGTTCTCTCAAACTAAGAGAGATTTGAAAAAGTACAATAATATTTTAGAGTTAATAGAACAAAATGAATTAGAAATAGCTTTAGTTGAAACTTATAAACTTCTAGATCAAAATAAAGAATGGAAAAAGCTTAATTTACTTTTATCTAAGATTAAATTTAAAGAAGGGGATTTTGAAGAAGGTGAAAAATATTTCTTGAAATATTACTCTATATATTCTAAGAAAAACGATTTAGCTATTTTCCAACTTTCTCATATTTTTTATACAAATGGAATGTATGAGAAAGCATTAAAATATCTTTTAATTTCTCAAGATTTATCGGAAGATGAGGATAAAAACAAAAGATTAATAAATAATTGCAAGTTTGCAATTGACGCAATGGAAAACCCTGTTGAATTTGTGTATGAAAATATGGGTGAAAATATAAATACCGAACATGCAGAATATCTTCCTTTTATCTCTGCAGATGGAGAGGACTTTATTTTCACAAGACTATTGCCAAATAAGGATGGAGAATTACAAGAAGATTTTTATTCTTCCGTACAATCAGAAAGTACTTGGAGTTTGGCACAAGAAATGGATATTAATACAGAGGGAAATGAGGGGTCTATTTGTATTTCTCCAAATGGAAATTATTTGATTTATACTGCATGTAATAGATTAGATACTAGAGGAAGGTGTGATTTGTATATTTGTGTAAAACAAATGGATGGTAGTTGGAGTAAGGCAGAAAATTTGAGTAGTATAAATACAAGGTATTGGGAAAGTCAGGCTTATTTTTCTCCTGACATGAAGTATTTATATTTTGTAAGTGATAGGAGAGGGGGGTTTGGAGGAGATGATATTTGGAGATCTGAAATTACAAAATTTGGTTTTTCTGAGCCAGAAAACTTAGGACCAACAATTAATACTTTAAATGATGAGATGTCTCCATTTTTACATACAGATAATGTGACATTTTATTTTGCATCTGAAGGACATACAGGTATGGGAGATTTTGATTTGTTTGTGAGTAAAAGAAAACATTCAGATACATCATGGTTGTATCCAGAGAATCTAGGATATCCAGTCAATACATATAAAACAGAGAATTCATTAGCGGTATCTTCAGATGGAAAGACTGCCTATTTTGTTTCTGATAGGGAAGGTTTTGGGAAAGAGGATGTCTTTTTCTTTGAATTACCAGAAGACAAAAGAGCAGAAGTATTATCTAATTTAGAATTAGAAATAATAAGTCAAGAATATGGAGATGAGATTGTTTTAAGGAATGTATTATTTGATACAGATTCTTATGTGTTGTTAGATCGTTCATTTCAAGAATTAAATATCTTATTGGATTATCTTCAGAGTAATCCTTCCGTAAACATACATATTGAAGGACATACGGATAATGTTGGAGGAAGAGAACGAAACCTAGTATTGTCAGAAAATAGAGCAAAAGAAGTTTTTTATTATTTGCAAGAAAGAGGTATTCCCTCTGATAGGTTAAGTTTTAAGGGATATGGAGAGAGTAAGCCGATAGATAGTAATAAAACAGAATTAGGAAGAAGTAACAATAGAAGAACTTCTTTTAGTATTGTTGAATAATATCTTGCTTATTTTTTGGTTTTTCGTCCATTCTCCAAATAAATCCATCTAAATATTTATCACTTTCTATAACATCTTGGTAAGGAATAGTAGTAGAAGTTGGGATAGTTTTATAATTAATCGTAGAAAGTTTACCCTCATCCATAAGTATAGTAATGTCGGTAGAAATTGCCTTATTAATTCCTATTTTTTCTTTTGTTTTATCATCCTCAATTAAAAATAATGATTGACCATTTCCAAAAATATCTAATTTATTCAATTTGTTTTTAGTAAACCATGCGGTCATATTTTTACCTTTAATTTGATTGTAATGAAGGCTGTCTGCTAAAGTGATAATAATAGGTTTAGGATAAAAGTTCATACTTTCTATATTCTGTTTTATGATATTGATTTGCATGGTGTCAGATGTGATTTGCATTTCGTCAACCCATAAAACAGGATGATGAAAGAGTTCGACAATAGAATCAGAAATACTATAATATAAAGAGTCACATTTTCCTTGAAAATCTGTTTTATACATTTTCACATCTGGTGAAGCTGTAATATATTCTGACTTTCCAGAGATGCTGATAAATTTTTGAGCAGTTATAAATAAGGTGTCTTCATTCATTATAAGGTTTAACAATGCCTTCTTTGTTACTTCAATTTTATTTTCATTTTCAAAATATTCTGCCAAATCTCCATTTACTAATATATTATTTGTAGAATCATACATAGAGATGTTGTTTATGGCTTGTCCGTAACCCATGTTTCTATTGTAAAATAAACTATCTCCTTGTACTAATTGTTCTCCATTTGAGATATATGCATTTTCTCTAAATTGAGAGATATCCGTAGTAGTATTGTACCAACCGTTTTCACAATATATTGTATTTTCCTCTGAAAAAATATAAGATGGACCTAAAAAATAAGTTGTTTTATGTATAGAGTTATAATTAAGAGTATCGGTTTCAACAGAGTAATTAACCGATTTTACTTTGACATTTTTTTTAAAATAAAATACATGAGTTTTTGTATTATAAATTCCCTTTTCTGAAGACAGCGTTAAATCTTTTTCTGTAATAACTCCTCTAGAAGGATAATGAGCAATATTAGTTTCTAAATTAAAAAACACTTCATCTGTACTAAGTTGAGTGTGTTTGTCTTTTAATAATACACCTCCACTTAAATGAGCAATGTTTTTATTTCCATCATAAACAAGTTTTTTCCCATTTACGTTTAATGTATCCCCTTTATTAATAGATACATTGTTATAGGCAATCATCTTATTTTCTTTCATATAATGATGAGAGTAATCACAACTCATTATAGTGTTATTATGAGAAAATCTAACATTTCCAGTACATATCCAGTAGTCAGAATTTTTCGGGCCACTAGTTAGTGTGTCCGCATGAACTAACTCTATTTTTTCAGGACTTTGAGCATAACAATTAACACTTAAAAATAGTATTAATATGTTAGTTATATATTTCAATTTTATCTAAAGAATGTTTGTTTTCTATCTGGACCAACCGATACAATGCTAATAGGAGTTTCTAATTCTTTCTCAAGGTAGGTAATATAGTCGTGCACCTCTTGAGGAGCTTCATCTAAACTCGATATATGCATTAAATCTTTTTCCCAACCTTTTAATTCCGTATAAACTGGAGTTAACTTTTCATTGTCTTCAAACGGGAGGTAGTCTATTTTATTATCGTTTAACATATAGTGAGTACAAACTTTTATGGTATCTAATCCAGATAGTACATCTGCTTTCATCATGTTTAGTTGTGTAACTCCATTAATATTAATAGCATATTTAAGTGCTGGTAGGTCTATCCATCCACATCTTCTAGGTCTACCTGTTGTTGCTCCAAATTCATTTCCAATTCTTCCTAATCTTTCTCCAATTTCATCAAACAACTCAGAAGGAAAAGGTCCACTTCCAACTCGAGTGCAATAAGCTTTAAAGATACCAATAACTTCCCCTATCTGATTAGGAGCAATACCCAAGCCAGTGCAAGCTCCTGCTGTTATGGTGTTAGAAGATGTAACAAATGGATACGATCCAAAATCAATATCTAATAAAGTTCCTTGAGCTCCTTCTGCTAAAATTTTCTTGCCTTGTTTAATTGATTTGTGAATAAAATGCTCTGATTCAATATGAGGAAATCTCATTAAAGTATCTAAACTTTCAAACCATTTTGATTCCATATCATCTAACTCATACTCAAAATCATAAAAATTCAGAATCTGAATGTGCTTCTTTTTTAATTTTTCGTATTTTTCTTTAAAATTATCAGAAGAAATATCTCCAACTCTCAATCCATTTCTTCCGGTTTTATCCATGTATGTTGGACCAATTCCTTTAAGAGTAGATCCTATTTTATTTTTTCCTTTAGATTTTTCAGAAGCCGCATCTAACAGTTTGTGAGTAGGTAAGATTAAATGTGCTTTTTTAGAGATTAGTAACTCAGACATCTCAACATCAAGATTGTCAATTGCAATAATTTCTTTTTCAAAAATCACAGGATCTATAACAACTCCATTTCCTATAACATTAACGGATCCTTTATGGAAGATCCCAGAAGGAATGGTGTGTAATACATGTTTTATTCCATCAAATTCAAGTGTGTGTCCTGCATTTGGGCCGCCTTGAAAACGAGCAATTATATCATATTTTGAGGTTAAAACATCAACTATTTTACCTTTTCCTTCATCTCCCCATTGTAGTCCTAAAAGAACATCTGCCCTCATACTCATATATTTAATGTGTTTTTTTACAATTTTTAGTTTTTAAACAATCTGAATAGAAATTCAAAGCATGTCTTTCAATTTTTATATTCATATGTTCTGTAATGCTATTTTTTATATTTAAAATTCTCGGATCACAAAACTCAATTACTTCATTACAAGAAGAACAAATAATATGATCATGTTGTCTACTTAAAAAATTTTTCTCATATTGAGCTTGAGATGTTCCAAATTGATGCTTTCTAATTAATTTACAATCTAATAATAATTCTATTGTGTTGTATAATGTAGCTCTACTTACTCTGTAGTTTTTATTTTTCATTTTAATATACATAGTTTCTACATCAAAATGACCCTCATTTTCATAAATTTCTGATAAGATTGCATATCTTTCGGGTGTTTTTCTTTGTTTGTTTTCTACCAGATATTTTGTAAAAATTTCGGTAACTTCTTTATGTATTTTTTTGTTTATCATTAAATTCTAATTAAGTTGTAAAAATATAAAAAATACTTAGCTCAGTATAAAAAAAAACTATTGATTTAGTGAAAAACTAGATGTGTTTATAAGTTCTATTTATTTTAGTTACACCATCTACATTTTTCAGTTTCTTAGTTAAAGAATTTAGTACCGCAACATTATGTACAAATAAGGTTATTTCTCCTTCAAATACCCCATCGTTACTATTTATGCTTATTGCTCTCATATTAACATTCATTTGAGAAGAGATTATCTTGGTGACGCTATTGATAAGTCCTAATCTGTCAATTCCTTTAATGTTAATTGTAGCGATAAAATCAATCTGCTCTTTATCTACCCAGGTTGCTTTTAATATTCTATATGAGAAGTTTGAACGCAGTTGTATTGAGTTAGGACAGTCTTCTTTATGAATTTTAATACCGTCTTCAACAGTAGTAAATCCAAAAATTGAATCTCCATCAATTGGGTTACAGCAATTAGCAAGTTTGTATTGTAAGACTTCCTCTTCCTCTCCAAAAACAATAATTTTCTTTACTCGTGATTCTTTATAGATAGATTTTGACCTACTATATATCTTTTGTTTTATAGTTTCGTACCATCCTGCGTTTTTTGCTTTTACAAACTCCTTAATCTGAGAGTTAATAATATATCCTGTTCCAAAATTGTAATATAGGTCTAATGAGGTATGAGTGTTAAAGAATTTTATTAATTCTGTTTCAGTCTTTCTGTCTAGTTTTACTTTTAAGTGTCTGAGTTTCCGTTCCGCTATTTCTTTACCTGTTTTTGCTATTTCTTTTTTTTCTTCTTTTAATGAAGATTTAATTTTTGATTTTGCTCTAGCAGTTACTACAAATCTCAACCAATCTTTTTTTGGTTTTTGTTTTATAGATGTAATTATTTCTACTTGATCTCCACTAGTTAGTTCATAGCTAAGTGGAACAAGTTTTCCATTTACTTTTGCTCCTAAACAATGAGCTCCTACATCAGAGTGTATCTCAAATGCAAAATCTAATGCAGTAGCTTTTTTAGGAAGTGTTTTTAAATCTCCATTTGGTGTGAATATAAAGATTTCACTTGAAAATAGATTTAGTTTAAAATCATCAATAAAATCAATAGCATTTGATTCAGGGTTTTCTAACAATTCTCTAATTTTACCAATCCAATTATCTAAAGAAGACTCCTTTGGATTTTGATTTTTATACTTCCAATGTGCAGCATAACCTTTCTCTGCAATATCGTCCATTCTTCTTGTCCTAATCTGAACTTCCACCCATTTACCATCAGGCCCCATTACGGTAGTATGTAAAGATTCGTATCCATTAGATTTTGGTGTAGAAATCCAATCCCTTAATCTGTCTGGGTTCGGCTTGTAAAAATCTGTAACAAAAGAATAAACCCTCCAACAATCTGACTTTTCTCTCTCTAGTGGAGTGTCAATTATTATCCTAATAGCAAATTTATCAAAAACATGGTCGTAATCAATTCTTTGATTGTCCATTTTCTTTCTAATAGAATATATGGATTTGGGCCTTCCTTTTATCTCAAACGCAAACTCCCTTGCTTTTAAAACAGATTTTATTGGTCTTATAAATTTCCGAATATATTTGTTTCTCTCTTCTTTAGTTTCCTTCAACTTTTGAGAGATGTTTCTGTATTCATTAGGTTTGGTGTGTTTTAAACCTAGATCCTCCAATTCTGTTTTAATAGGATATAATCCAAGTCTATGTGCTAAGGGTGCGTATAGGTAAAGTGTTTCAGATGAGATCTTTAATTTTTTATGAGTTGGCATAGAGTCCAAAGTTCTCATATTATGAAGTCTATCTGCTAATTTTATTAAAATTACTCTCACGTCATCAGATAGGGTAAGAAGCATTTTTCTGAAGTTTTCTGCTTGTAGTGAAATATCTTGGTCAAATACATCAGATATTTTAGTCAGCCCTTCAATTATTTTAGATACTTTAGGTCCAAACAACCTTTTTATATCTTCAATTTCATAATCTGTATCCTCTACAACATCATGTAAGAGCGCGCATACTATAGATGTAGCTCCTAATCCTATTTCTTTTGCTGAAATATGAGCGACTGCAATTGGGTGGTAGATATAAGGCTCCCCAGATTTTCTACGCATTTCTTTATGAGCATCTACAGATAGGTTAAAAGCTTTTCGGATAATTTTTTTATCTTCTTTATTTGTTTTGTCTGAACAAGCTCTTAGTAGATTCCGATATTTATTTAATATCTCTTTATCTTCTTTTACTTTATCTATTTTTGACATTAAAGATAATTGTGTTAGTAATCAAAAATTGGTAATTTACACATTAAGTCATTTACCTTATTCTTAACAGAATTTAAAATGTTTTCGTCTTCATAGTTTAAGATTACTTCATCAATTAGATCTACAATATAAGGAATCTCATCTTCTTTAATACCTCTTGTTGTAATAGCAGGAGTTCCTACTCTCATTCCTGAAGTAATAAATGGAGATTGAGTGTCGAAAGGTACCATGTTTTTGTTTACAGTTATATCTGCTTTAACAAGAGCATTTTCAGCATCTTTACCCGTAATATTTTTACCCCTTAAATCAATAAGCATACAATGGTTTTCTGTTCCTCCAGAAATCACTTTATATCCTTTTTTAATAAAGCATTCTGCCATCTTTTTTGAATTTGAAATTACTTGTTTCCCGTATTCTTTAAAAGAAGAATCCAAAGCTTCTCTGAAAGCGATTGCTTTTGCAGCGATAACATGTTCTAGTGGTCCTCCTTGACTCCCTGGAAATACTCCTGAATTCAAAATTGAGGACATCATTCTGGTTTTGCCTTTTGGCGTTTTTAATCCCCATGGATTTTCAAAATCTTTACCCATCATAATCATTCCACCTCTAGGTCCTCTAAGGGTTTTATGTGTAGTTGTAGTTAAAATATGACAATGAGGAGCAGGGTCGTTTAAAAGTTTTGCAGCAATTAATCCGGCAGGATGAGATATGTCTGCCATTAATAATGCTCCTACTTTGTCAGCAATTTCTCTAAATTTTTTGTAATCCCAATCTTGAGAGTAAGCGGAAGCTCCACAAATTATAAGTTTAGGTTGTTCCGTTATTGCGGTTTCTTCTATTTTATTGTAATTAATTTTTCCAGAATCTTCCTCAACATTATAAAAAGAGGTGTTGTATAATTTTCCTGAAAAATTTACAGGAGAACCATGTGTTAAGTGTCCCCCATGAGCTAAGTTAAATCCTAATATCTTATCTCCAGGATTTAGACACGATAACATTACGGAAGAATTTGCTTGAGATCCTGAATGTGGTTGAACATTTACATATTCTACACCAAATAATTCTTTAGCTCTGTTTATAGCAAGTTGCTCTACTTGATCAACCACTTCACAACCTCCATAGTACCTTTTTCTTGGGTATCCCTCAGCATATTTGTTAGTTAAACAGCTTCCCATTGCGTTCATCACTTCATCACTTACAAAGTTTTCTGAGGCTATTAGTTCAATTCCATTTCTTTGTCTGTGGTCTTCTTTTTCAATCAAATTGAAAATTTCTTTGTCATTTATCATAATTTAGTCTTATTTTGGCTTAATAAATTTTTAGCACAAATATAGAATTAAAATGAATAGAATAACGCAACTTTTTGGAATAAAATATCCAATAATTCAAGGAGGTATGATTTGGTGTAGTGGGTGGAAACTCGCGTCATCAGTAAGTAATGCTGGTGGTCTTGGACTTATTGGATCGGGTTCTATGTATCCTGATGTTTTAAGAGATCATATTTTGAAATGTAAGCAGAATACAGACAAACCATTTGGAGTAAACATTCCATTGTTGTATCCAGATTTAGATCATCACATACAGACTATTATTGATTTAGATGTTAAAATTGTGTTTACTTCTGCAGGTAGTCCAATGAAATATACTTCAATACTAAAAGAAAATGGTATAATAGTAGTTCATGTTACCTCAAATTTAAAATTTGCTAAAAAATCAGAAGAAGCGGGTGTGGATGCAGTTGTATCTGAAGGTTTTGAGGCTGGAGGTCATAATGGTAAAGAAGAAATTACTACTTTATGTTTGATTCCAAATGTTTCAGAAAATTTAAATATTCCTGTTATAGCGGCGGGTGGTATAGCAAGTGGAAAGGCAATGTTAGCTGCAATGATTTTAGGTGCTGATGGAGTTCAGATTGGGAGTAGGTTTGTAACATCTGAAGAATCTTCTGCTCATATAAATTTTAAAGATGAAGTTGTAAAAGCTAAAGAGGGAGATACTATGCTCTCTTTAAAACAATTAACAGCTGTAAGATTATTAAATAATAAGTTTTATCAACAAGTTATAGAGGCGGAGAGTAGGGGGGATTCTGTAGAAGAGTTATCCAAACTATTAGGAAGATCTAGAGCGAAAAGAGGAATGTTTGAAGGAGATATTGATGAAGGAGAACTAGAAATAGGGCAAGTTTCATCTATGATTGCCGATATAAAACCAGTAAAAGAAATTATAGAAGAAATTATGAATGAATTTGAATCTCAAAAGAGCAAAATAGGAAATATTCAATTCTAATTTTTAATATATGCTTTGAGAATCACTAATTTATTAGTATATTTGAACCCAATAATAAAACTTAAATATTATGAAGAAAACAATTACAATTCTAACGTTATTATTTGTTTCGTCAAACATTAATGCTCAATGGTTAGGAAATCTTTGGACAGCTGACGATATGAATGGAGTTACTCATGTTTTACAAGATCATATAAATGAAGATAAAGCAGTTTTAGTTGATATATCTGCGCATTGGTGTGGACCATGTTATTCATTTCATGAAAGTCATGCTATGGGAGGAATTCATCATGATTTTGGGCCTGATGGAACAAATGAGGTGATGGTTTATTTTACTGATGTTGATGCGAGTTCTTCTGTTTCTATATTGCAAGGTGGAGCAGGTTCTGTTGGTGATTGGTTAACTGGAACAGAGTATCCGGTAATTGGACCAAACGGACAAGGATCTCTTGTTGATGGTTATTATACAACTCCAGGTGTTCCTACTTTATATTTACATTGTGGAAGTGTTGCTCCTGAAATTTCAGTTAATTATGACTGGTGGTCGTTACTTTCTAACATCAAAGGAAGTTGTCCTTCTGCATTTACTTTTAATGGTGCTGACGCTACTTTATTAAAACATGATGGAGTGGCTGGATGTCCTGCGGGTTATTCTGTACAGGTAGACTTGTATAATGCAAGCTCAAATACCTTATTAACTTCTGCGGATATTGAGTTAAGAAATCCGAATGGACAATTACTTACAACTGAAAATTGGACTGGAACTCTCGATCCTTTAAACAAAACTACTATTACTATTAATCATACTATTACTACAGCAGGTATTTATACAGCTAAAGTTATTAACCCTAATGGTACTACTGACCCAAGACCAAATGGAGATGAGGAAGAGGTTAATGTTAATTTCGGATATAGTAATGCGTATTGGGCAACTCCTATATCTATTTCTGTTAGTGGTGCTAACACTACTTCTTGGTATTTAAAACAAAACAGTACAAACGGTATTGTAGCTTCTGGTTTTGGAGGAGCTAACAATTACCCAGCTAATATATCTCCAGATGAATGTTATACTCTATTGATTTTACAAGGTGGTGACGAAACCTATTCTATTACTGATGGAGCTTCTAATATTGTTGCTCAAGGTACGGTTCAAGGTGAACAATATAATGCTAACTTTTCGGCAGGAACAGATCCATGGAATTCTTTAGAGAGTGTTCCGAACACTATTTCTGTATATCCAGTACCTGCAAAAGAAAAATTATTTGTTGAAGGAAATTATGATTCTTTCTCATTAATTGATATGCTTGGGAAGATAGTTTTAAGATCAAATAATGTAAAATCAGTAGATGTTTCTGTCTTAAATATAGGAGTATACATATTAGAGATACTTGATGGAGACAGAAAATACAGTCAAAAAGTACAGATTACTAGATAGTTTTTAATTAAATAATTGTTATAATTATGAGGAAATTTATTCTTTTATTATCCATTATATGTTGTTCTTTTTCTTCCTTCTCTTCTCACTTTATGGGAGGGGAAATTACATGGGAATGTATTAAAGATCCTACTTCTCCAGATTATGGTAGATATATTTTTGAAA
>MDSW01217148.1_pt1 | contig 11566 bp, 15 predicted proteins | sample 811171 | NCBI WGS metagenome assembly MDSW01 (sample SAMN05326641, study PRJNA326480) | marine metagenome | isolation source: seawater | place: Atlantic Ocean: North West | collected 2012
AACATGGGTGATGATGAATGGAGGTAGCACATGTATGATACTGTCAAAGGGTCAGACTGGTTAGGTGATCAGGATTCAATCGAATATATGTGTAAAAATGCTGTAGAGTCAATTATTGAACTTGAACATTTTGGCGTTCCTTTTTCAAGAACAGAAGATGGTAAAATCTACCAAAGACCATTTGGCGGCATGACAACTGAATATGGTAAGGGTATAGCACAGAGAACATGTGCTGCTGCTGATAGAACAGGTCATGCAATCCTACATACGCTTTATACACAAGCGCTAAAAAATAATGTAGATTTCTTTATAGAGTTTTTTGTAATTGATTTAATTTTTGAAGATAATAAGTGTGTTGGCGTATTAGCTTGGTGTCTAGATGATGGAACTATACATCTGTTTCAATCTCATATTGTTATATTAGCTACTGGTGGACATGGTAGAACGTACCAGTCATCCACATCTGCACATTCTTGTACTGGTGATGGAAATGGTATGATTTTAAGGTCTAATCTGCCATTAATGGATATGGAATTTATACAATTCCATCCAACAGGTATTTATGGTGCAGGGTGTCTAATTACTGAAGGCGCTAGGGGAGAAGGAGGATATCTCACAAACTCAGAGGGCGAGAGATTTATGCCTAAATATGCTCCTAATGCTAAGGATTTAGCTTCTCGAGATGTAGTCAGTCGTGCTATTCAAATGGAAGTTAATGCAGGGAGAGGAGTCGGAAAAGACAAAGATCATGCTCTTCTTCATTTAGAGCACTTAGACTCTAACATAGTCCATGAGAAACTTCCTGGCATTACTGAGACTGCGAAAATTTTTGCAGGTGTTGATGCTACCAAAGAACCAATTCCTGTTATACCAACAGTCCACTATAATATGGGTGGAACACCAACAAATCATTACACCGAGGTAATTGCAGATGGTTCAGGAAATATAGTTGAAGGTTTAATGGCATTAGGGGAAGGTGCTTGTGTTTCAGTTCATGGCGCTAACAGATTAGGCTCGAACTCATTATTAGATTTAATAGTTTTTGGTAAATCTGCAGCGGAAAGGGCATGCAAGATACTTGATAACCATAACAAGAAGCATCCGAAGGTTCAAACATCTACAATTGATAATATTTTGAGTAGTTTTAACAATACAAGAAACTCCTCAGGTGATATTAGCACTGCAGAACTTAGAGACAAAATGCAAAAAACAATGCAACGTTATGCTCCTGTATACCGTAATAAAAAAACATTGCAGGAGGGTATTGATATAATGAAGGGACTGTTTTCAGATTTCAATAACATTTCAGTAAGTGATAAATCACTAATTTGGAACTCTGATTTAGTAGAAACCCTAGAACTAAATAATTTGCTTTATCAAAGTTTAGCGACATTGTATTCTGCGTATAATAGAAAAGAAAGCCGAGGAAGTCATGCAAGGGAAGACTTCCCTGATAGAGATGATAAAGACTGGTTAAAACATACAATGGTGTTTGTGGATGAGAAGGGTAATAGCACATTTGATTATAAACCTGTAAAATTAGATACATTAACAGATGAAGTTGAAACTGTAGAACTCAAAGCTAGGACTTACTGATATGGCAAAGTTTACATTACCAATTAATTCAAAAGTAACAGAGGGAAAAACCTTTGAACCAAAAGTTGAACCGAAGAATAAGCTAAGAGTCGACATATATCGTTATAATCCTGATGCAAATTCTAATCCATATCTAGATACTTATATTTTAGATAAGAATGAATTTGGCCCGATGGGACTGGATGTGTTGCTGTATATAAAAAATAATATAGACCCTACTTTAACATTTAGAAGATCCTGTAGAGAAGGTATATGTGGGTCATGTTCTATGAATATAAATGGCACAAATACTTTGGCTTGTATTTTAAATATATCCGAAGAATCACATCTCAAAATATACCCGCTTCCGCATATGCCGGTTGTTAAAGATTTAGTCCCTGATATGAAAGGTTTCTATAAGCAATATGAGTCAGTCAAGCCATGGCTTATAAATGATAAAACACCCGAAAGAGAGCATCATCAATCTCAAAAAGACCGCGAGAAATTGGATGGTTTAATTGAATGCGTTCTTTGTGCATGCTGTTCAACAAGCTGTCCGAGTTATTGGTGGAATTCAGATAAATATCTAGGTCCAGCAACACTTTTACATGCTTATAGATGGATTATTGATAGTAGAGATACTGCCAAAAAAGAGAGATTGTCTGACTTGGCTGATAAATTTAAGTTATTTAGATGCCATACAATTATGAACTGCACAAAAACATGCCCTAAAAATCTAAACCCTGCAAAAGCTATCGCACACATAAAACAAATGTTAGCAACTGAATAATTATGAGTTTGTCTAAAGTAATATGGAAATGTAGAAAAGGTATTAGAGAAATAGACATATTACTCTCGAGGTATACTAAAGAAGTTTATCCTAATTTATCTATTGACGAACAAAAAATATTCAGTGAGTTTCTTGATCAAGACACCTTTGAGATTCTTGATGTGTTGGTTAATAATAAAACATTTAATAAAAAGTTCATAAAGATAGTTGAGGCCTTAAAAACTTTAAACTAATATTATATTATTATGAAAAAAAATAGAATACGTTTAGGCGTTAATCTTGATCATATAGCTTTTATTAAAAAATCTAGAGACACATTATATCCTAATCTTATAGATGCTGTGCAAATTGCAGAAGATGCTGGCGCTGATCTTATCACTATCCACTTGAGAGAAGATCGAAGACATATACAGGACCTAGATGCAAAACAAATTAGAGATCATGCAAAAATTTTAAATTTTGAGATGGCTCATACAGAAGAAATGGTTAATTTTGCATTAACATTAAAACCTAATTATTGTTGCATAGTTCCAGAAAAGAGAGAAGAAAAGACTACAGAAGGAGGCCTGAACCTTAAAGATCTCGACAAGAATTCTAAAGAAGTGTTTAAAAAAAATATTGATATACTAAATAAAGCAGGTATTAAAGTATCTTTATTTATTGATCCAAACAAAGAGTCAATAATTTTATCAAAAGAATTAGGTGCAGAATTAATTGAATTGCATACAGGTCGTTATGCAAATAAATTTAACACAATTGATGAGTTCGAAGCTTTAGATGAGTTAACACAGTCTGCGAGTTATGCAAATTCGATAGGCTTAACAGTTAATGTTGGGCATGGCTTGAACGTAGAAAATTTAGGCCAGATATGCTCTATACCTCATATTAACGAAGTTAACATTGGTCATTCAATAATTTCCCAAGCTGTTTTTACTGGACTAAAAGATGCAATTTTAAAGATCTTAAGTATAATTAACAACCATGATTAAAGGAATTGGGATAGACTTAGTAGAAAATAATAGAATCAAGAAGCTTTATACTAAATATGGCTCAAGATTTGCTGAAAAAATATTATCCAAAACAGAGTTAATAGAATTTGAAAATTCTAGCGAACCTATTGCTTATCTCGCTAAGCATTTTGCGTCTAAGGAGGCTTTCTCAAAAGCTGTAGGCACTGGTTTATATCGGAATGGAATCTACCCATCTAAAATATCTATAGGGCATTTAAAAACTGGTCAACCATACATCTTAGATAGTAAAGCTATAATTGAAATATTGAAAATAAATTCTCTCAAAAGCGTTTTCATATCTATTTCTGATACCAAACAACACTCAGTAGCCGTTGTAGCGGTGCAATAATGTCATATAAACAAATACAAGACTTAATAGGTAATACTCCCTTGATTGAAATCCCTTTAGACACGGAAGGCACTATACTTGCCAAACTCGAAGGCACTAATCCTGGAGGTTCAGTAAAAGATAGAGCAGCATTAAGGATGATTAATGATGCTGAGTCAAAAGGGCTAATTAAGGAAGGGGATACTATAATTGAAGCTACTAGCGGTAATACAGGTATTGCATTATCAATGGTTGCAGCTATCAAAGGTTATAAGATGATTATAATCATGCCTGAGACGGCTTCTGAAGAGAGAATAAAGACAATGAAAGCTTATGGCTCTGAGGTGATTTTAGTCACTAAAGAGGAAGACATGGAAGGCGCAAGGGATTTAGCTAGAAAAATGATGGATTCAGGTAGTGGCTATGTACTAGATCAGTTCTCTAATAAATCCAACTATATGGCTCACTTTGACCATACAGGTCCAGAAATATGGAGTCAAACGAATGGAAAAATTACTCATTTTGTATCTGCTATGGGAACAACTGGAACAATCACAGGTGTATCAATGTTTTTAAAGTCTATGAGTCAGGACATAAAAATTATAGGCGTTCAGCCTGAAGATGGTTCGAGAATACCAGGTATCAGGAGATGGAAAAGCGGGTATGAACCGAGTATACGTAAGAATGCTATTATAGATGAAATTATTGATATAAATCAATATGATGCAGAAGAAATGTTAGAGAAATTATCGAAAGAATTTGGAATTTTTTCTGGTGTTTCCGGTGCTGCTAATGTTTTGATTGCCCAGAGAATTGCAAAAGAAGAGATCAATTCTAATATTGTCACTATAATTTGTGATAGAGGTGATAGATATCTATCAAAGCTATAATCATTTGATTATCATAAGGTCTTTGCCAGCAGTTAGATATTTAGATGCTTTAATTCCATTGTCAGATAAAAGTTTTTGTCTGCTTACACCAAAACCTGTGCTTATCTGATTTACAGTGTCTCCAATCCCTACAACATATCTCAATTGCATTTGCTCTCTCTTGGCAGTTAAAATAGGAGCCTTCATATTGATTGATATTTTTTGAGAAACTTTTAATGTTGCCTTAATATCAGCATTATTCCATGCTAATAAATTTTTTAGATTAACATTATAGTTTCTCGCAATCTTATACCAGTTGTCATATCTTTTTACAATATGCTGGTAAGTAATTGTTTTATCTTGTATTTTATAATTTTTACCACCTATTACTATTCCTTCGCTTGTATTATTGACTTGTTCAACAGGTAACATGAGTTTTTGGCCGATAATTATAAGATCAGATTTGAGATTATTTAGCACTTTTATTGATTTGATAGAGACATTATAGTTACGAGATATTCTCGATAGGGTATCTCCCTTTGAGACTAAATGGACTTTTTTACTATATATTAGTTTAATGAGCTTCTTGTACCTAATATTGAAAAGCTTAATTTTATCAATAGGCAATAAAAGTTTGCTCTGCATAGATGGAAGAAAATACCATGCATTGAATCCTGGATTAAGCTGTTTAATTATTTTCTCGTCGGTCTCTGATAATATAGATATTGTATAAAAATCAATAGGATATTTGACTGATATGAAATTAGTTTTAGGTTCATTCGCAATTTTTGGTAATTTAATGTTGTATGCGGATGGATTACTAATGATATCTCTTAGTGCAATTAATTTTGGTACGTAAATTTCTGTTTCTCTCGGGAGTTTCAAATCCCAAAATGTCTTATTGCCAATTGTATAGTTTGCTTTTTTTATTGATCTACCAACCATTCCGGCACCGGTGTTATACGATGCGATGGCTAACAACCAGTCTTTTTTAAAATGTCTGTGCATGTCACGTAAAAAGTGAGATGCAGCCTTTGTTGACCTTAGAATATCTCTTCTCCCATCATACCACCAGTTACTTTTTATCCCATACTCTCTTGCAGTTGGGGGTATGAATTGCCAAATACCAGCAGCTTTTGAGGGAGAGTAAGCATATGGCTGATATCCGCTCTCTACGATTGGTAACAGTGCGAGCTCAAAAGGAAGATTATTTTTTTCTAATTCTCTAACGACATGGTATAGATATGGTTTAGCCCTCTCAATTGATCTGTAAAGAAATGCCTTATTATTCATAAACCATTTAATTTCTTTGTCTATTCTCGGGGAGTGGACAGTATCAAGGCAAAATCCATTCCGAATTTTATTCCATATGTTTGAGTAATTTACATTACTAAGCTTGTTTGTGTTACATTCAAAACTACCAAAATTAGCAAGCAGCTGAGGACGTTTATAGCTAATAGATTGGTTACAACTTGAAATAAAACAAGCACATAATATAATAATTACTAAGTGTTTAAGATTTCTAAAAAGCATATACCCTAATAATAGGTTATCAAACCTAGGCATCATTTACTAATTAATAATCAATGAAATTAAATACAAACAACTATAAATATAAGGAATTGTTGAAGTGGTATAGGAAAGCCCTAAATCAACCAGCGAAAAAAGTAGTTATTGACCATATTTCAGAAATAAAAAAAATAATACCTGGTAAGCATGTGTTATTCATTGGTCTTTCAGAATTCAGAAAAAAATTTGAATCATCGAAGTATGTAAGTTTTATTGCAATAGATGAATTTGTTTCATCTGATAACATAACAGAAGCAAAAAAATTACCCTTTGAAGATAATTCTCATGATGTGATTATTATCATCCATGCGTTAGACTATACAGAAAACCCATATGAACTAGTTAGGGAGATTGATAGAATAGGGACTGATGATGTAAAGATTAGTATAGTTGGTTTTAATAAATTCAGTTTATGGGGAGCAATGAAGCCAATGATGAATAAAACTGCAACACCATGGCTGTTGAACTTTCACTCTCTATATAGTGTTAAGGAATGGTTCAAATTACTAGGTTACCAATCTCTTTATAAAGATACTTCATTCTTTCTGCCTATTATATCAAAGAATATTACGAAATATCTTAGCAAAGTGGTGCTACTTCAAAAATTTATTGGATCTAACTTAGGAGGTATATATTTTCTTGTCTTTAATAAAAATGTAATACCTTTAACACCTGTAAAGCTTAAGTTTAAAGGAAAATATCTAGTAACAACTTTTCCAAAATCCTCGATGAATAAAATAAGGTGAATATTATTAGTATCTATACAGATGGGGCATGTAGTGGTAATCCAGGTTCTGGAGGATGGGGTGTGGTAATTATTTCAAATGGCGAAATCTCAGAATTTAGTGGTGGAGAAATTGATACAACTAATAACCGAATGGAACTAAAAGCTGCTATAGAGGGTATAAGGAAAGCTCCTCAGTGTGATAGCTTAAAGTTATTTACAGATTCTAAATATGTCAAAGATGGAATTACTAACTGGATTATGAATTGGAAAGAAAATAATTGGAAAACAGCTTCAAAAAAAAATGTAAAAAATCAAGATTTGTGGAAAGAATTAGATTTTTTAACAACACAACATACAATAAATTGGCAATGGGTTAAAGCCCATCAATTAACTAACGATGAACATAGTGTATTTAATAATATAGCTGATGAATTAGCCAGGAATGCGATACCGTCATGAATAGGTTAATCGTCTTAGATACTGAAACAACTGGGCTTGATGTAGACGATGGCCATAGGGTAATTGAAATAGGATGTGTAGAAATAATCGATAGATCCATTACAGATAACTTTTTTCATTATTATATTAATCCACAAAGACTAGTTGATGAAAAAGCATTTGAAGTTCATGGCTTGTCCAATGACTTCCTATCAGATAAACCTAAGTTCTCTGACGTAGTAAGTAAATTAATTGAATATATATCAGACTCAGCATTAGTAATTCATAATGCACCTTTTGATTTGGGTTTTTTAAGAGAAGAATATCGATTATCTAATATGGATACTAGCTTGTTAGATTCCAACAGAAAAGTTTATGACACTTTAAAAATGGCAAGAAGAGAATCTCCGGGTAAACGAAACTCATTGGATGCTTTGTGCGGAAGATATTCAGTAGATAATACAAATAGAGACTTACATGGTGCATTGCTAGATGCAAAGTTATTAGCGAGTGTGTATTTAAAAATGACACAAGGCCAAACAAGTATAGTTGGATTATCGGAATCCACTATTAAAACAAGTAAAACCAACCCACAAATTATCTCTTCTAGAGAACAAAAAATTATTTATGCAAATAAATCAGAAATTGAATCACACCAAAAATATTTCCAAAAATAATATTATTTCTTTTTTAAAATTCTATCCTTGTTTCTTTGCCATTCTCTTTCTTTAATAGCAGCTCTTTTATCATATGTTTTTTTTCCTTTGCCTATTGCAATTTCCAATTTGATTAAAGAGTTTTTGGCATATATTTTAATTGGGACTAATACATGTCCATTTTGACTGACTTCGGTTTTTAAATATACTAGTTCTCTTTTATTTAAAAGAAGCTTTCTGCTTCTTTTTGGATTAACACTATCACTATTATTTGTGTTATCTAGTACTTTCAAATGTGCATTGATTAGGTACGCTTGATTATTCTTTATAGATACATAGCTTTCAGATATTTGCGCATGTCCTTGTTTAATACTTTTTACTTCCCATCCTTGTAAATTTAAACCTGCTTCAAGCTTCTTAATTATACTATATTTAAAGGATGCTTTTTTATTAGTGCACAATATATTCATAAATGTAAGACATAATGTATAATAATATATAATAGCATAATTACATGGAGAAAAATATTAAAGCTAATATGAGAAAATCTATACATGGAGAGTGGTCATCTAAACTGATATTCATTTTTGCTGCAACTGGGTCAGCAGTTGGTTTAGGAAATATATGGAAATTTCCATGGATGACTGGAGAGAATGGTGGCGGCGCATTTGTATTAATCTATATCGTAAGTGTGCTCTTAATTGCCCTGCCTATAATGATTGCAGAGGTATTTATCGGTCGACATGGCAAACAGAACCCTGTTGCAAGTTTGAACTACCTTTCTAATGAGTCGAGTAGCTTTGATATTACAGAGATTGATAATCGACTAAATCGTGTAACTACAAGGAAACAAAAATATTCAAATTCTGATGATTATACTAATTGGCAGTTAGTTGGATGGATGGGTATGTTGGCCGGGGTTTTAATACTCTCATTTTATAGCGTCATAGCTGGTTGGACAATGTCTTATATTATTAAAGCTGGATCTGGTGTATTTACAGGTATTGATTTAGAATCATCTAAACAGGTTTTTAATAATCTCGTCGCTGATCCTTATTTGTTGCTATTCTGGCATAGTCTTTTTATGTTATTAACTTGTTATATTGTGTCTATGGGCGTCAAAGGAGGTCTGGAAAAAGCCGTTAAGATATTAATACCTGGACTATTTTTAATTCTCATAGGTTTGGGTATTTACGTAACAACATTACCAGGTTTTGTAGATGGACTACACTATATGTTTGTTCCAGATATGGACAAAATTACTCCAGATGTTATTTTGTCTGCAATGGGTATGGCATTTTTTTCATTGAGTATTGGCATGGGTTCTTTGATGATTTATGGAGCATATTTGTCTGATAAATCATCTATAACGGAAGTAACGACTATTGTGGCATTTGCAGATACATTTGTTGCTATATTAGCTGGCGTTATAATATTTCCAATAGTGTTTACATATAATTTAGACCCATCCTCTGCCGGGCCTGGCTTAATATTTCAAACTTTACCGATTGCATTCGGTGCAATGACAGGAGGTCAATTGTTATCAACTTTATTCTTTCTTTTATTATTTTTTGCAACTATAACTTCTGCAATATCGCTTATTGAACCTGCAATAAGTTATATGATTGAGAAATACTCAAAGAGTAGGCTAGAATCAACAGTAATAATAGGTTTGTTCACATGGTTTTTAGGTATCGGAACTATTTTATCATTCAACTATGGTGCTGATATTAAATTTCTAAACCTCAATTTTTTTGATTTACTAGATACATTTACTTCTAAGATAATGCTACCACTTGGCGGGTTATTGATGGCTATATTTACTGGATACATAGTAAAGGTTGCCATTGTTAAAAATGAACTTAAACTTAAAGATTTTATATTTAGTTTTTGGTATAAGCTATTAAGATATATAGCCCCGGTTGCAGTGACTTTGATATTTATAAATGGATTTATATAACCTATGAATTATATTAATAAATCTGAAAATATTAATGTAGAGCTGGTAATAATTTTTGATCTTATAAATAATGTAGAAAATTATGATAAATTCCTACCTTGGTGCACAGACTCAAATATTTTATCTGATGATGGTAATGTAATGATTGCTGAAATTGCGATTGATAAAAATCTTGTGAATTGGAAATTTAAAACCGAAAATAGTTATAAGCAAAATCAAATTATTGAATTAAAACTAGTAGAAGGACCATTTAATAAATTAGATGGTTATTGGAAATTTTCCAAAATCGACAAGTATAATACTTCTGTAAAATTATATTTAGAGTATGAGTTTGATAATAAGATAGTTGAGCTATCTATTAAGCCGATATTTTCTAGCATAATGTCTTCTATATTAGATTCATTTATTTCTGAAGCATTTAAAATTAAGAGTGATGCAAGATAAAATTAAAATATCTTTATATTTCTGTCATTCATCTTCCTATACTGATAAAGCTTTTATGATTCCGCAAAACATTACAATTAAGGATTTTTTAAGAATAAATAATACAGTATTAAAAGATATGGGGTTAAATTTTAAAGACTTGAAGTATGGTATATTTGGCAAAATTGTTGATGAATCCTATGTGTTAAAGCTGAATGATAGAATAGAGGTATATAAACCTGCAAAAGTAGACCCTAAGCATAGAAGGATATTAATAGCCAAAAATAAGAAGGAGAAAAATAATTAGTATTTTTGTATACAAATTGATGGATTTTTATAATAATTAAAATATGGATTCTGATAATAAACTAAAAGATGTGGGACTAAAAGTAACCCATCCTAGGAGTAAGATTCTAGAAATTCTTCATACAAACTCAAAATCTCATTTGAGCGCTGATGATATTCATAATTTACTGGTAAAAAGCAATGAATCTATTGGGTTAGCAACTGTTTATAGAGTCTTAACACAATTAGAAATGGCGGGACTAGTTCAAAAGAATCAATTTCAAGATAATCAATCTAGTTATGAAATAAAAAAACAACATCATGATCATTTGATATGCATTAAGTGTGGCAAAATTATTGAATTCTTAGATAGCGATTTAGAAAAACTACAAGAGAAAATATCTGATAAATACGATTTCAAATTACAGAGTCATGTCATGACTCTTTTTGGAGAATGCCAAAACAGGGACTGTAAAGAAAATAACTAAGATTTGCTACCCCATTTTAATTTACGGTTTAAGATTTTAAAATAATTATAATCAGATGGGTGAGCAATACTTAATGTTTTGCTGCTTTTTTTTATTTCGAGATTTTGAGGATATTCTATATTAACATTGCTGGAGCCATCAAATGTTGCATAAGTGTTTTTTACAGATTTTTTATCTACCTCTATATTTATTTTATCTTTCGAATTGACTATGAGAGGTCTATGACTATACGTATGAGGTGAGATTGGAGTAATACTAATAACACTTGCATCAGGACTAACTATTGGGCATCCATTTGACATGGAGTAAGCAGTTGATCCTGTGGGTGTTGCAACAATTACTCCATCTGATCTTTGCATATTAACCATCACATCATTTATATAAATTTTTACCTGAATCATTTTAACTAATCCATGATTATAGATGACAACATCATTTAATGATGTCA
>MDSW01052385.1_pt1 | contig 11565 bp, 6 predicted proteins | sample 811171 | NCBI WGS metagenome assembly MDSW01 (sample SAMN05326641, study PRJNA326480) | marine metagenome | isolation source: seawater | place: Atlantic Ocean: North West | collected 2012
ACAATATAATGACTTTAACGAATCATCACCAGGTATGATGTTTGTTGAAATGGCATCTTATGTTGGAGATGTATTGAATTATTATGTTGATAATCAATACAGAGAAACTTTATTAAACTATGCCGAAGAAAAGAAAAATGTTTACAACATAGCACAATCCTATGGATACAAACCAAGAACTGCAGTTCCGGCATCAGTAGAATTAGAAGTAACACAAACCGTACCAGCTAAATCAGATGGGAGTGGTGGTTATGTTGCCGACTTAGATTATGCAGGAGTTGTATCGACTAACGGAATAGTATCATCAGATTCTGGTGTAGACTTTACTTTATTAGACCAAGTTGATTTTAGAGTATCGAGTTCTCTTGACCCATTAGATATTGAAATGGTTCAACCGAGTTCAGGAAACATACCAACAGAATTTTTATTAAAGAAAAGAGTTTTAGCAAAATCAGGAACAACTACTGAACAAACTTTTACATTTACAAGTGCTAAAAAGTTTGACAAAGTAACACTTGGAAATACTGGTGTTACGGAAATCGTATCAATTACAGATTCCAATAGTAATACTTGGTATGAAGTTCCTTTCTTAGCACAAGATACGGTATTTGAATCCGTAGAAAACACAAGTTTAAATGACCCAACATATTCTCAATACCAAAACGACACACCTTATATGTTGAGATTAATTAAGTCATCAAGAAGATTTATCACAAGAGTAACAGAAGATGACAGAACAGAAGTTAGATTTGGTGCTGGTGTTAGTGATAATCCTGACGAGGTAATAATTCCGAACCCCGACAATGTTGGTTCAGCATTAGGATTTGGTGTTTCTAAATTAGATGAGTCATTTGACCCAAGTAATTTTATGAAAACAAAAACTTATGGATTAGCACCTGCCAATACAACACTAACAATCAAATATCGTTATGGTGGTGCAGTAGAACACAATGTTAGAGCAAACTCAATCACATCAGGAAAGAACATTACCTTTACAATTGATAGTGGTAATTTAGATTCTACAAAAGTTCAAACAGCAGAAGATAGTTTATCTTTCAATAATGTTTTACCTGCGACAGGTGGAGCATCTAAAGAAACTCTTACTGAAATAAAACAAAACGCATTAGCATATTTAAATACACAGAATCGTGCAGTAACCAGACAAGATTACATCACGAGAATATATTCATTACCACAAAAATTTGGAAACATAGCAAAAGCATACATTGTTCAAGACGAACAAAACGAAACCAATACAGATGGTGAAACAGACATCATTCCAAATCCATTAGCGATGAATATGTATTTATTGGGTTATGATGAAAATAGAAAATTATCATCAATAAATGATGCCGTAAAACAAAATTTAAAATTATATTTATCACAATACAGAATACTAACAGACGCAATTAATTTAAAAAACGCGTATGTAGTAAACATCGGTGTTAAGTTTGCAATCATTACACAAAGAGGATACAATAAAAGTGAAGTGTTGTTTAATTGTGTTCAAGCAGTTAAAAAACACTTTGATGTATCGAAATGGCAAATAAATCAACCAGTTGTTCTGAGTGATATTGCATATCAGATTTCATTGGTGGACGGAGTAGCAAGTGTAGTTCCACCAAAAGACCATAATCCAAACAATCAACTTATTGTGATTGAAAACAAAGCAACTACTTCACAAGGATATAGTGGGAATGTATATGATGTTGAAAAGGCAACCAGAAACGGAATTGTTTATCCGTCATTAGACCCAAGTATCTTTGAAGTCAAATATCCTAATCAAGATATATTAGGTAAAGTAGTGGGAGATATCTAATGCATTTTTTTATATTCGGAGATAAAGACGCAACAATATATTCAGGTGGTACAACATCATCTATCAATACTGGTGCTGATGAAATACTTGAAGTTAACAAATCAGTCGCTGAAAATGGTTCAGTACAAAACATTTCAAGAGTATTGATACAATTTGATTATTCAGATGTTTCGTCATCAGTACAATCTGGTAAAATACCTTCTACGGCAAAATATTTTTTAAATCTATATGATGCTGGTTCAGAAGAATTATTAAGAAATCAAAACTTATTCGCATATATGGTGAGTGGTAGTGATTGGACTGAAGGTAATGGTAAACTTGACCATAACCCAGTAACGACTGACGGAGTAAGTTATCAATATAGAAACCACGACGAACAAACACCTTGGGTAACTGGTTCAGTATTGACTGACGGAGGTTCTTGGTGGACAGGAAGTCAAGGTGGACAATACAAAGTTAGTTCATCTTTTTCAATGACCAAAGCAACACGAGATGTCAGAATAGATGTTACGGATTTAGTCAATAATCATATTTACTCTTCATCATTATTTCCTAATAGAGGATTTATTGTTAAACGAGAATCATTGTATACGGGTTCAAGAGACTTCTCGTACAATCCAGGTAGTGATACAACAAAAGATGAAAGTAGTTCAACAAGATTAGGAAACTTAAAATTCTTTTCTACTGATACACACACAATCTATCCACCTAAGTTGGAAGTTCAATGGGACGATAGTTCTTGGTCAACAGGAAGTTTATCGGCATTAACAACAACAGATTTAGAAAGACTAAAAGTTTATTTTAAAAACTTAAGAGCAGAATATAAAGAAAATTCAATAGTAAAGTTTAGAGTTGTGGGTAGAGAATTATATCCTACAACAGCATTCGACACAACACCTTCTGAATTGTCGGTAAAGTATTTACCAAGTGGTTCGATATTTTATGAAGTCAGAGATGCCGATACCGAAGAAGTGATAGTTCCATTTGGTAGTGGTTCAAGAATTAGTTGTGATTCAACAGGTAATTATTTCAACTTGATGATGAACGGATTCCAAGCAGAAAGAAATTACAGATTCGCAATTAAGGTTGTGAGTGGTAGTGGAACAACAGACGAACAAATAAACTTCTATGATGACAATTATGAATTTAGAGTAGTGAGGTAATTCAATGCCGTACAAATCCAATGACGCAGCAATTAAGAGTTCTGAATACTATGGTCAATATCGACAAAGTGAACTCGAAAGAAAACGACTAAACATTTTAAAACAAAGAACTGATTATCAGTCTAATCCAAAGTTCAATGAAACACTAACTCGTGATAATCGTGGATTTATTTTATCATTTGAAAATCCACTTGCATTCGGTAAAAGAGAATCAGAAGAACAAGAAAACTTTGAATTGGTAACGATTGAATTAAAGTCAAGAATTTTTTTACCAAGGTATCAAAATAAAATTAACAACGAATTTGAATCATTTTAATTATGGCAGATTTTGGACTAACAACTAAACAAAAAAGTAGATACTTTTCTTTGGAACAAAGAAGAACTGGATTTGGTGAATTAGTTCAGGACTTTATAGGTAAAAGAGATTATGTTCATTTATTTGTTTCTGATTTAAATGATGTATCAATAGGTGATAGAATAATACCATTATCTGAAATTACTAATCAAAATATACCAGATATAAATGATACTTTGAAGTTAAACATCGGTCAACATCTTAGAGAGTATTTTGAATTATTTGACGGAGATTATAAAGTTAAATATAAGTTTTTAAGAAGAGTTAGTGGTAATTCTGAAGCAGATTTTATTTACGATGCTACCGGTGGTATTTATACTGGTGAGTTCATAATTGAAAATGGATTGATTTATAAAGTTGATGAAGAAGGAAATAAACTTGATGATGGTTCTGAATTAAGTTCACAAAACTTTTCTTTTCAAATAACAGAAAACAATCCTTCAAGAGATGAAGTTTTAATCGAAGGCAATCCACAACTCGGTAATGATTTGGGAGAAGCATTAAGAAGTGATTTACTTAAACTTAATGCAGAATTTGTTTACAATCCACTTCGTGTTATAGAATCAACAGAACCAAGAATTAAATTCCAAGAAGATAAATTTGAAAATCAAAGTTTTGTTTTAACAATACCAGAAAATGATACCAATGGTTTTACTAAATCAATGGAAGGTGATACAATTGTTTTTGAAAACTTTTTTAGGGCATTAATTCCAACTCATTACAAAGGTAAATCATTAGCAGAAAATTCAGGTAGGCGTTCAGTTGGTGGTTCTGCAACCACTAACTTATGGAAAAATTTATTAGTTCCAGGTAGTATTGATGAAAGTGTATTTATTCCAACAGACGATTATATTGTTGGTGCAAATCCTAAAACAATACCTTTTATGCAAAATGTACCAAGTGCATTTGTTTCTAATCAAGTAACACCCGACATATCAAACAATCAAGGATATTTTAGGAAAGATATAATAAAAAATTTAAACATTAGTAGTCTTGATATTATACCAGCAAGTATTTGGCAAACCACCGATACAGGCCCAAAGGACGGAGCGTTTAGTGGACAAGTTTCTGGTAATAATGACTTTGAATTGAAAGGCACTTTTCCGTATCGATATAGTAAAACAAACGATACCGATAACATTGACTTAAGAGGTTTGTTAAATGTTAATGAAGAATATGATTCTTCAAATTCTACAAATGTCTACATAGATTGGACTACTGAAGTATTAGATGTAATTAACAAAAACACTATACGAGTAAAAGCAAACTTAAAAGAACTTTATTATCAATTAAGAGAATTAGGATTTAAAGTTAATCAAATAGGAAACTTAGAATATAGATTTCCAAAACAAATTGAACAATTAGCTTATGATGAAATGTTTTCTGAAAACTTTTATATATTGGAACAACTAAACAATATATCGGATTACAAAACTTATTTAAAAACAATTGATAATGATTTTTATTTAATCACTAATGTTAAACCCTTTTCTGATACTGGATATTATTTAAAACTACAACAACCATTACAATCAAGAGTAATTGAAGACAATCAATCAGTTACGATTGTTGAAGAAGTCTTATTTGATTATGAAGACAATATAAGTTTAATTCCAATACAAACTATCAATGATACATTTTTATTACCGGCAAATTTTGATAGTGCAGAAAGTGAAGTTCAAATAAGACAAACAGATTACAAGAGTCACGATAATTTACTTGGAAGTGATGATGAACATAATAGAAAACTTGAAAGACTATTAGTATCCGGTAGTTTATTAGATGTTCAACCAAACATTGATTATCAAAAAACAACAACAGATTTATCTATTGAAAGAGACGATACAGGATTTGGAAACTTTATTCACTTCTCATCAGCAGAAAGAAGACTTAATAACTTTAAAACAAAATTAGAATTAATAGAAGGATATACTGCTAATAGTTCATCTTTAGTTAGTGTATCGAGTTCACTTTCAAAAATACAAAGAATAGAAAAGAAAAGACAAAGAGTAATTGATTCCTTTACACCTTATGAAGATTTCTTATACTTTGAAAGTTCATCTTATTCAAGTGGTTCCAATGGATTGTTCCACGATACAAGTTGGCCAAAAACTAACTCATCATCACCATATATCTTAGAACATAGTTCAGGTTCAACAGCAACAACTTGGTACAACAATATGATATTGAGTGCATCAGATTATGATTTTAATAATCAAAACTCTCTAAGAAACACTTTACCGGAACACGTTAACCAAGATACATCTAACAATGTATTCTTAGAATTTATGGATATGGTTGGTGAACAATTTGACGAAACTTGGACATATGTAAAATCTTTAACTGATGTTAATATGAGAGTTAACAATGTATCGGAAGGTATTTCGAAAGATGTATCAAAATACTATGCAGATGCCTTAGGAATCAAATTATTCAATGGTAATGATTTAGTTGGATTGTCTGAATATCTATTAGGGAAAAATACCGACGGAACAGATAAAAACGAATCATCAAGTGAAGTATTAACAGAAGAAATATGGAAACGAGTATTGTCAAACTTACCTTTCTTTATCAAGTCAAAAGGAACTAAAAGAGCATTAAAAGGAATTTTAAATTGTTACGGAATACCAAGTTCAGTATTGAGAGTTCGTGAGTTTGGTGGGCCTGATAAAGGAACAGGAGTAAACTTTGAAATCAAAAGAAAGTTTACAAGAGCATTAGATTTTAAATCATCACAATACATAAAAGTACCTTGGAAAGATACAGATTCTCTAAAACCAAAAACTATTGAATTTAGATTTAGAAGTCCAGCCAAAAAAGACCAAGTTATGGTACAACGAGATAGTAATTATGCTATTCAACTTATTAATAGTGCATCAACTGAGTATGGTTTTGTAAGATTCACCGTAAGTGCATCTACTGGTGTTTCAAATCTCGACACATCAAAACAAAGATATTTCTCAGATGATATGTGGTCAGTAATGTTGACAAGAGTATCCAGTAGTACAACTCAAAAGGATATTACAGAAGATAGTGGTACGGGAGATTACATTTATGAATTGACAGCAAAACAATATGATTCTACGAGACAAAGAATAGTTTTTCAAACTTCATCAAGTATTGAAATCGACGGGGCAGTATCTTCATCATATAATAATAATTTTATAAATGATGGAAACCTATTCGTTGGTGGTTCAGGAAGTGCATTTGAATCACAATTTAGTGGTTCATTAATGGAGTTTAGATTATGGAGTGAAGCATTAAGTCAAAGTATATTTGACAACCACGTTAGAACACCAAAAGCATATAACGGAAACACAACATCATCAGCATACGATAACTTATTAATAAGATTACCATTAGATGACAACAGAAACTTACAAACCAGTCCAACGGCATCAAATATTACCTATTTAAAAAATTACTCAGGAAATATATCAGGTAGTAATGTAAATGGATTTACAGGAAACTTCTATCGTTCATTGGTAGACCAAGAAAAATTTAGAGTTCCTAATGTAGGGTTTAGAAGAAGTGCAACTAAAATTAGATTAGAAAGTAATTCACTTCCAGACAATGCTCAACTATCACCAACACAAAAACAAGAACAATCATCACAAGACAATGCGCCAATCGATAGTAATAAATTAGGTGTTTACTTTTCACCAACTGATGTAATCAATGAAGATATCATTTACACTTTGGCAGACTTTAATCTTGATAATCAAATCGGAGACCCAAGAGATGAATTTGAAAATAAATATCGTGGATTATCTTACACACGAAATGAATACTTTAAACGATATGTTGGTGGACATAATCACTTCTTTGATTATTTAAGAATATTAGATTTCTATGATGATAGTGTATTTGAAGTATTGAAACAATTTGTTCCGGCAAGAGCAAAATCAGATTTTGGTAATTTGATTGAACCGAACATATTAGAACGAAATAAACAACAAGTCAAGAGAAAAATTCAAACTACACAACCATATTATGAAAATGCAAACGATACTCAAGTAGGTATTAAAGTTACCAGATTCATTAGTGGTTCTCAAGATAACAATGTAAGATTGTTCGGTGAGTTCCCATATTATGAAAGTGTTATTGCATATTCAACTGGTTCAGTTCGTGGATTGAATAGAGCAACACAAGTTCACATAAATGAAATAAATCCAAGAGTCGTTGATAGTAATGCGTATGCAACAGCAAGTATTACAAAAGGTGGAACAAGTATTGAGTTTACTGAAACCATTCAACCATTTATTAGTGGTTCAAGATTATCACAATTTAATAAAGTTAAAGAATTTTACTACACCAGTTCATTAAGTGTTTCAACGGCAAATGGATTTGGTTCCACATATGAAATACCAGGTAACTTATATGTTTGGAGTTCTTCATTAGAACCAACAGATTTAGAAAGAAGTACAAACAACACCACAACAGATAGGTTGTTGTACTTAGGTACGAAATTAAATAAAAACATAGACAAATCAGGTGATGACCCAGTTCAAATTACATTTACAACACCAACAAAACTTGTAACACAACAACCAGGTACATCAAGATTAAAAACTAAATAATAAAATTTAACTTTCTTATATTTATTAATGATTAAGAATAGTTATATTATTATCACAGGAGTAAATTAATGGGATTTTTAGACAACACTACCATAACGGTAGACGCAATATTAACAAGAAAAGGTCGTGAAAAATTAGCAAAAAATGGTAATTTTAACATTACTAAATATGCTTTTGCAGACGACGAAGTTGATTACAATTTATATGATGTAAGTCACCCAAATGGGTCATCTTATTATGGAGCAGTTTTAGAAAATATGCCTTTATTAGAAGCATTTATTGACGAAACTCAAGTGATGAGATATAAACTATTCACAGCAGATAAAGACTTACCTTCATTAGCAAATCTTGCTGGAGAAATATCATCACCGATGACTCAGAAAGAAAATGAACAAGGAACTCTTGCACCACAAACTGAAAATTATGGTATAGGAGAACTTTATACTTTCACCATATTGAATACTGATGTTGCTACAATATCTGGGCCTAATGGAGAACAAGGTTCATTTAGTCGTAATGGTAGAAGTCAAGTCATTAGAGATGTAAGTGAAATTAAAGTTAATTTCAAAAATTTAAAGAATTCTAACACCACTATATTAAAAACAGTAGTGTTAATCCAAGGACAAACAACTGGTGCAAATGCAAGTGTAGTGATTCAAAACAATTCAACCGGACAATTTTAGGAGATAATAAATTATGCCACACATTACTTACCCACCAACATTTTTATCAGGAACATTATTACAACAAGCAGACCTTAGTGAAATGCGAGAGGTTGTTAGGAATATTAGACTTTTCTTAGACGAAAATGTTCCAGGAGCTTATCAAACATTGGCTTCTAATATAGATTTAGAATCAACAAATACTGGTGAACTAAGAGACGCTATCGCAAGATATAACGCAATATATGCGGGACAAGAAATCCCACACGGAAGTGGTGGTGGAGGCGGTGGTGAAACCGGTGGTGGTAATGGAGACCCAAGTCCATTATTAAAACCATTTGGACAATTCGACATTACAGAAGCAGATAAAACAATTGTAACATCGGGATTGTTCAGTAATGGTGCAGGAAATTTAACTTCTTTTCACACAGCATCTTTATTAGGTGATACATCAGCATCTTATGTTGAAGTATATCAAGAAGCATCAACAAATTCAACTGCACAAGTTCAATTCGCAGTTGGATATGCACACATCAACGGAAGTGGTTCCATTGGAAACACAACCAAAACAACCGCAGGAAACAGAGAAACAGCAGCATTGTACAGACAATTTAGAAATGTAATATTGGCACCAAACACCGATAAGTTTACATTTACGAGTGCACCAGCAGCATCAGCGTCAGGATATGATGACTTTTACTTTGTAGCATTCAATCGTGCTCAAATGAGAGAAAAAGTAGACCCAGGTAATTGGGAATTAAGAATCTCAGGTTCTGGTGGTATTACAAAATTAATTGACGATAGTGGAGCAACAACCAATACAGATGTAAATGTATCCGGTAGAGTTTTTAATGTTGTGACGGGTTCTATTGCAAGTGGAACAGCAGTAACCAAAACAACAGCAGCCAACGAAACAGAATTTGGAGCAGCTGGTTTATTTTACCCAGACTTAGGAATCATATTATTGAATCCAGAGTGGGTTGGTAGAACTGGAAGTGGTTCAGCAGAATTATCACCAGGTAGAAGTTCCAATACACTTGATAATAACTCTCAAAAGATTTTCACAGCAATAAGTGGAGCAGCATATTTCGCAGCTCGTCGTGAAGAAGAAATAAGTTCAGTAAGTTATTTCACAAGAGCAAGAAATGATGAGTTTAACTTTAGTTCTAACCCGACTTACAAAACCACAAGCACAGATAGTGATGGACAGGTAACAAATACAGGTGCATTTAAGGTTCCTTCTTTCAAAGGAGACCCAAGAGCATACATTACACAAGTTGGATTATACGATAATGACAATGATTTAATCGCAGTAGCAAAATTAAGTCAACCGGTATTAAAATCTTTTTCAAGGGAAGCAGTCATAAAAGTTAAGTTAGACTATTAGGAGTTTACAATGTTTAAAACTCTTGAATCGTCTGATAAAACAAGAAGAGTTTTTGAAACCTTCAAGAACTTTACATTTAACCAAAACGATAGTGGAAGTGGAGTATTTGCAATAAAAGCTCGTTCCGGTTCATTTCGTAATTATGTAAGTTCATCAGACGATATCATAACCATTACATCAGGTTCGGTATCTAAAAACTATTATAGTTTACCGAATTGGAATTTTATCAATACTCGTTATTATAAATTTTTCGAATTAAATACACCTAAAGAAGCATATTTTCCTTTTGGTATAGAAAGATATTCACACGAATCAAGAAGTCTACATACATCAGCATCTATCATAAGTATCACAAGAGATTTATACGGAGAAAAAATTAAACCAGGTTCAATCAAATTAAGTGACACTTCTAATGGACAAACATTTGATATTCGTGATGACGGAGATGGAAACTTATTTGATTTTAATTTTTCAGCAAGTTATGCAGCACACAAGTCAAGTTCATTTGATATGAATCAAGGTGTTGATGCTGCTGGAAGTGGTAGTGTTATTGGTAATGCATTTTATTCCGACGGACTTATTGTGGTAAATCAAAAAGGTTCTTATAAAGATGTTGGATTTGGAACTGGTTATACATTACAACATCAAGCAACTCACAAAATACAAGAATTTGAATATGTATTAAAAGCACCGGCCGGTGAATTTAATATGAGTTCTAACATCAGTACAACAAAAGACCGAGCAGGATTAATAAGAGTTCCACAAACAAGTTCAGTTGATACTGATAGAAGTTGGGTATATAATTTGTTTCCACCAGGAGACCAACCAACACTTTCCGGAACAGGTAGTTTTGCTACAAAATATACACCTGCTTCACACTCAATCAATGAAATCACAGGTTCTACTTGGTATCCTTATGTAACTCAAATCGGATTATATGACGATGAAGGAGATTTAATCGCAGTTGCAAAACCAGGACAACCAGTAAAATTATCCCCTACTCTATCTACTACTTTTGTAGTTAGGTTCGATGTATAATATTTCCTAATCTTATATTTATTATTGAATAAAACTCAACGGAGAATACAATGTTTCATTTTATGAAAAAAATGGTTATGTCTTTAGTTATGTTTGGTCTTGTCTTTGCACAATCCCCAATCATACGAGTAAAACAAATAGGTAGTTGGGATTCACCACAAACTTGGTGGAAAGACTCAGTTACACAAAATTTAGACACATTCTTGGCACAAGATACATCTAAACCTGCCGAAGATAACAATAACTTCGACATTTGGAGAGATAAAGTCTTGGAAATGGAAGTTACAATAGATGATGTCGGTCAAGATATTACAGCCGTAAGATTTGATATTGCATTTGATAACGACTTAATTACTTGGATTGAAGATGGTGAATACGCCGATGAAACAAACGGACACACAGCTTGGACTCAAGGAGATTCACGAGTAATCAAAGGTAGTCATATTGCAAGTTGGAATGAAGGAGATGACGCAGATGATGATTATTCTTTTGAAGTGGTTCACTTTGCAAATGTTGGTTATCAAGATTCATTAGCAGTCGGAACATCTACTTCATTAAAAG
>MDSW01080288.1_pt1 | contig 11565 bp, 6 predicted proteins | sample 811171 | NCBI WGS metagenome assembly MDSW01 (sample SAMN05326641, study PRJNA326480) | marine metagenome | isolation source: seawater | place: Atlantic Ocean: North West | collected 2012
AGACGATGACTTCCCTACCTACCAAATCATGTTCTTCCTTGGCCTTGATGACTCCCAAGGAACAGAACCCGAGAATCCCCAGCCAAAGGCAAAGAAAAATGGACGTTCGAACCTTGTCCATGCGGAAAAAGAAAAAGGCGCTCAATAGAAGCAGACCCGACCAAAAGCAAACACCAAGGGCACCGGTCCAGAGGTCGAGGGTCGAGGCCTTGAAAGAGACGAAAGGCTTGTCCGTATCGCCGGACCGGATCTGGGCAATTTCGAGGGCGAAGGACAAGTTTGCGGAAAAATCGTCATGATCAGGATCAAGGATCAGGGCCTTGCGGTAGTTAAGAATCGATCGACCGAATTGTTCCTTCTTGAAATAGAGGTTGGCCAAGTTTCCGTGCAGGTTGGCCGAATGAGCGACTTGAGCGGAACCCTCGTAGGCTTCAATGGCCGAGTCGAGATCACCCGAAGCCTCGGCTCTAACGGCATCATAGAAAAGGCGATTTTGGGAATCAGCGAAGAGCGCGCACGCGTTCGCGCCGAAGGCGTAAAGGAGAATGCCGAAGGCGAAGGACCTCATCACTTGAGTTTCTTGAGCAAGCCGTGGCTTGTCTGGTAGAGGGATTCGAGGGGTTGCCTAGCGAGCTCGTTGCCCGCGAATTCCTGATCGTCACAGCTTCTCAGGAGTTCTCGGGCTTCCTGGATGATTTCCTCGGAGTTGTTGCCGAGCCGCAAGAGAGAAAGGATTTCCTCGCTGGAAAGCGAGGAAGGGTTGGGGTGTTTTCTGAGGCTGGCGATGCGCAGGCGGAGAAGATCGCGAAAAGCCCGCAGGAGGGCGGGAGCATCCTTGAACCCCACCGAATCCTTCATTTGCCGCAGGAGAGCGTTTTCCTTCTGCCGTTGTTTTTCGATCCCTGCGGTCTTGCGCCTGAAACCGAGCAACGACAAGGAGCAGAAGCCAACCAAGGGAATGAGCTGAAGAAGCCAAAAGTGGGTGTTCTCGAGCAGGGTCTTGCGTTGAAGGGCGGGAAACCATTCACCCGGGTCGCTTTCGGTCTGGAAGAGGTCAACCGTAGGTACGGCGTCTTCATTGCTCACCTCGCCTTCGACGACCGGCTGGGGGTTGGCCGAGTTCCAGTTTTCCCCGGGGTCCACGCGCAGAGGGTGGGCGGAGGTACGGGTGGAAAGAAACCTTTGCTCCAGGGGATCGAAATAGGAGAACTTAATGGCGGGAATTTCGACCAATCCGGCGCTGAGGGGAGTAAGTATATACTCGAAACTCTGCTTGCCCTCATGCTTGGTAAGCTGATTGCCTTCGAAGGAGAAGGCAGGCGGACCGACTTTTAATTGTTTGTCGGAGCTTATCTCCGGCGCGGGAATGGCGGAGAAGTTTCCCGTACCGGAAAGCTCGAAGGTGAGCCGCACCGGATCACCGAGGGAGACCCGGTCGACGTCTATGCTGGAAAGGGAGGTGAAGGACCCAATCGCTCCCTGGAAACCCGCGGGCCTTCCCTTCATGGGCAGCGCTCGGACCTCAATGGTTTGTTTCTGGCCCAATATTTCGAGAGACTCTTCCCGCCCGAAGCCAAAGAACGGATCGTTGAAGAAAGGGCTGTTGAACGGTGAATTTCTCGGGTTGTTTGCCCGAATCCGAATGGAGGTCTTGAAACTCAAATCGTGATCACCGGCCATGGCTGCGGTCAGACCGATCGGCCATGAGAATACGGTGTAGGACTTGCCGTTCCTACGGACGTTCCTTTTCTCATTGGGTTGTCGCAGTTCGGTCATTGAGAAGGAGTCCCCAATTTTTACCGGGGCTTGCTCGATGCGGGTGACGGGAAGGCGGTCCCAGAGAAAGAGACTGATGGTCGCGAAGATGGTTTCTCCTTCGAAAAGGAAGGGTCTCGGGGCGTCGAACTCGATAAAAGCGGCCTGCTTGAGATCTTCGCGCTGCTGTTTTTCCCTTTCCCGTCGGATCAAGTCCTGCTGGCTAGGGGCAAGGACCTGCAGGGATGCCTCCGGAACCCGAAGGGTTTTCGAGCCGACCTTAAGATCCCAGGAGGGGAGAATGAAAGTTCCCTGCTTGAGCGGCTTGACCTGAAAACTCATCTCCATTTTCACGGATGGAGTGCCGTTCCTGAAGCTGGCCGTGCGAAACACCTGGGGGTTGTTCGATATGGTAAGTCCGGGAATCGATGGGATGGCTCCCTGGGGGTTTTCCTGGGTTCCGAACAACACGACTTTGTAGGTGGTGCCGTTGCTTACGGTGATGCTTGGCGGGGAAAATGACGCTTCGGCCCGCAGGGCTTGATTCTGTGCCATGAGCCCGTAGTGGAGGGAAAGGCCAAGGACAGTCCACGCTGCAAGGAGTAAGGCTCTAACGGGTAGCGGCAAGGACACGCGTGATCGGAGAGGTTTCTTGACCATTTTAGTAGTCCCTTCCAGCCGGTCTGGAACCGATCATGCGGATTTCTTGTTCGAGGGGTTCGCTCTTTGATTCCATTTCCTGTAAGAGCCTCTCGTAAAGGGCGTTGACTTCCTGAGGCAGGGGTTCGGCTCCATCGCCTTCTTCTTGTGAATCCTCGTTCTTCGGGGGAGAGTCGTTGGCTTGGCTTTGCTCTTCCTGTGGCTCGGGCGAGCCATCCTGTTGCTGTTCCGGTTCCTTGAGCCCGAAATCGAGGTTCTCGGAAGAGGATTCGAAGTCAACCCAAGCCAAGTAGGCCTTCCGTTGCTCGATGGGAAAGGTCACGTTGGCGTCGGGGTTGTCCGGCTTGACGGAGAGGGAATATTGTCCCGGTGCAACGACGTGGGCAAAAGAGCCGTCTTGCCGTGGCTTGAAGGAAGTCTCGTTTTCGTCGAATTGAAAATTCCCGTTTTGATCGAGGAAAAGCATGGCCTGGGAAGATCCCTTCTCAGATTCTTGGCGGGCTCCATCGGCGTTGGCGTCGTTCCATACGCTCCCTCGCAGCACCGGGGCGGCCCTGTAGGGGAGGGGAAGGTCGATCTTTCCTGCCCGCTCCACCAAAAGGTAATGATTTTTGACCATAGATGGGTTTTCGGGAGGGGGCGGTGGGGCGAAAATTGGCATCATCGCCTCCCCGCGACTTTGGTTGGAGTCAATCAGCTTTGATCCGAGACGAATTTCGACGGGGTATTCCCGGGAAATCCACTCAAAGGCGAAACGTCCTTTCTCATCGGTTTTGACCATAGGCTCCGAAGTCTCGTTTCGTTCGCCGTTTCCGTCTCGGTCCCAGTAAACGAATCCCGGTAGGCCGGGCTCGCCCTTCTGGATTCTTCCGTCCCCGTTCCTGTCTCGCCAAATTCTGCCGGAGATGAGGCAAAGCATGGCGTTGATCCTTTCCTCCAGTTGCTTCTTGAGAGATTCCAAGTTCCGGTCCGCCTTGGCGTTCCCGTCAAGAAGGGCCGCAGACTCATAGCTTTGCAGGGCCAACTCCCATGCCTTTCTAGCCTCGACGACGTTCCTCTGATCTAGCCATTGGTTGGCCCGTAGATAGGATATGTTCCCGAGAGCGTTCAGGCAGGTGGACTGGAGCATAGGGTTGTCGATGGAGGCGTCCAAGGCCCGATTGAGCGTGGCAGCGGCTTTATCGAGGGCACCTGCCTCGAGATGAGCGATACCTGCGTTCAAGAGCAACCTGGGGTCCGGGTCAGTCTCGCCGGAAGCATTGATTTCCGCCATATAGAGCCTAGCGGCGCTTTCGGGGTCTCCCGATTCCATCGCCTCTTCCGCTCGCTTGACGTTGTCTTGCTTGAGGCAACCGGAGAAAAAGAGGGCGAGGAGGACGATGCTTGTCCGTCCGGCATTTACCAAGGTTCTTTTTCCCGAAGAGGTAAGCATTTCGACGAGTAGAAAAATAAGGGCTATTATGACGAAAGGCTGGTAGCGATCAATGGGTAACTCGGTCGACCACTGCTCACGCTTTTTTTGGTGTCCGACGGTCTGGAGATGTTCCAGGACTCTTGCCAGTCCTTCACCCGTTGGACCCAAGGAATAATAACGTCCACCCGTGGTCTCGGCAATGTCGCGCAGAGATTTTTCATCCATCTGGCTGATGACGGTCTTTCCTTCGGGGTTTTTGAGGAAGTTGCGGGCGGGTTGTCCAAGCGGATCCATCGGAATTCTGGCTCCGTCGGGAGACCCGATGCCGATTGTAAAGATGCGGATGCCCTCTTCTTTGGCCTGCTTTGCCCGCTTAAGGCCTTGCCCCTCCAGGTCCTCTCCGTCGGAGAGGAGGATAAGGAAACGGTCCCGGTCTTGACTGGAGAAGGATCGAGAGGCTTCCTCGATGGGGGCGGCGAGGTTGGTCCCGTGAGTCTTGATAATGCCCACCTCAAGATCCTTTAGGGTTTTCGAGAATGCCTGGTGGTCGAGGGTAAGGGGGCATTGCAGGAAGGCGGTCCCTGAGAATGCAACCAGGCCAAGTCGGTCGCCCCGCACGCGGTCAAGGAGGTTGTTGATGCCGAGCTTTACCCTCTCCAGCCTGTTGGGGCGGACGTCCCTAGCGAGCATGCTCTTGGATACGTCAAGGGCAATGAGGACGTCGATCCCCGTCGGATTCATCTTTTTTTGGAGGGTTCCCCACTGAGGCCGAGCCAAGGCGGCGAAAAGAAGAAGCACGGAAATTACGATCAAGCCGGCCTTGAAATACTGCAGTCCGGGTGACCAGGAAGGAATGAGCTTTGAAATGAGTTTTCCGGATATAAGGGTACGGATTCTTCTTGAGCGAACCTTCTGAGATTGCCAGTACAAAACAATCAAGCCGAAGGCTGTTGCGAGCCCTGCATAGAGAATCATGGGATCAACGAAGAACTTCACGGAATTCTCAGAAAAAGGGTTCTGGAAAGGATGACCTGAAGGAGGAGAAAACCGATTCCCAAGGCGAGGGGGAATGGGAACAACTCCTCGAATACCGCGTTCACACTGAGCTCGATCTCGGATTTCTCCAACCTGTCTATTTCCTCGTAAATCGAGGAAAGGGCTTTCTTGTCGCGAGCCTCGAAATAGCGGGCATTCGTCGAGGAAGCGATCTTGCCGAGGATTTCCTTGTCCACGGGGTAGTTCGCGACCTGTACGACCGGATTTCCATTGGGATAACGCATGACGTCGCGGGTAGACGGGTCGAAAAGATAGGTTTTGGTGCGGGCATTGGTGCCAATGGCAATGGTATAGATCCTGATCTTGTCCTTTTTGGCTCCTTCCGCATAAATCAGGGGACTGTGAGGAGGAGGAGGCTCGTCCTTGCCGTCAGTGAGCAGGATGAGAATCTTTGATTTTGATTCCAGGGAACGCAACCGGTTGATGCCCTCGGCGAGGGCCGACCCTATGTTCGTTCCCGTCTGGTGGGTGAGGCCGACCCTCAGTCGGTCCAGGTTCCTTTCCAAGTGCTCCTTGTCCAGGGTGAGGGCGCTTACGAGGTAGGGATTCACCGAAAACGCGACCAGGCCGATCCGATCGTGCCTTCTTTTCCGGATGAAGTCACCGAGTACCTCCTTGACCACGTCCAGGCGGGTGATCTCAGGTTCATTCGCCTCACTCATGTCAAGGGCCAGCATGGAGGCGGATAGGTCGACTGCGAGGACGATGTCGACGCCGCTTGAAACGATGGTTTCGGTACTGCGGTCATAGCGGGGCCGGGCAATGGCAACCACAAGGAAGACGATGGACGAGTACCTCAGGAGGAAGGGAATCCATCTCTTGGTTCTCAACCTGCCTCTTCCTGCCTGCTTGATGGTGGCCAAGGTTGGGAACTTGAGGGAGGCTTCCCTGATTTTCCCCTCTCGGCGCATCCAGATTGCGAGTGGGATGACGAGAAGCAGAAAGAGCCATTGAGGTTCCGCAAGCCCAAGTCGTTCCCATTCGACGAAATCGTTCATCCCGTCCTATTCTTGTGGGACCGAGCCCTTTGCAAGTTGCTCGTCCCGGAGTTTTTGGTGGGTGTCCTTAACGAAATGGAGGGCACTGTCCAGAAGAAGCTTCATCTCGTCTTGGTCGGCAGTTTCCTCGGAGTACTTGACCCGGTCGCCCCGGTTCACGAACTCGCGCAACAGGTCCTCGTATCGGTTGCGGAAAAAAGAATGCGACATGATTTCACGGATGAACTCCTCACCCGTAAGTTCCATGGCCGGCACCTTAAAAAGTTTTTCAACATAGACCCGGAGAATTTCCGAGAGCCGGAAGACGAAGGGCTTGGGCTGAGGTTGCGGGCGCCGGTCCTGGAGCTCCCGTATATGCCCCAAAGCCTCCTCGTAAGGGTCGATTTCGGGCTCAGTGGATTCTTCGAACAGAGCGACTCGTCTCTTCCTGAGGTAAAGCCATAGGGCAAATCCTCCTACAAGCAGGGCGAAAAGAATGCAAAGAGCGGTCAGGTTCTCGGAGAATAATTGGAGGAGGGACTTGAAAACCGGGATCGGCTCGTCCTTTTGAACCTTCGGGTCGAGCCAGGAATTGGCGTCTTGGGAGGCATGAAAGACTCCTGCTTTCATCGGCTTCTACGGGTTTCCCGCATCCGGAAAAACTCCCGCAACGCCCCCACGTAGTCGGAGTCGGTTGAAAATTCGAAATTGTCCACCCCCCTGCGCCGAAGCCTCTTGTTGAATCTTTCTCGATCTTCAGCGATCCGCTTTGCATATGACTCGCGAAAAGAACGGCTGGAAGTATCCAGGTAAATCTTCTCACCACTCTCCGAATCCTCCAGGTGCACCAACCCGACGTTGGGCAGTTCCATCTCGTGGGAGTCGTGGATTCGGGCGCATACGAGGTCGTGCTTGCGGCGAGTGGCGGCCAGTTCCTTGAAAAACAAGTCCTCGACGGATTCCTCCTCGGTTTCGTACTCGGGAATGATGAAATCGGAAAGAAGAAAGACCACGGCCCTTCTTCTCATGACCCGGTTGATGAAGCGAAGGCCCTCGTTGAGGTCCGTTCCCTTGCTCTGGTTTTCATGAAAGAGAATATCCCGAAGTATCCTCAAAACGTGTTTTTGACCCTTGTTCGGAGGCAGATACTTTTCCGTTTGGTCGGAAAACAAAAGGAGGCCGACCTTGTCCCCATTACGGTTGGCGGAAAATGCCAGCAGGGCTCCCAGTTCGGCCAATCTTTCCCGCTTGCTTCTGTCTGAAGATCCGAAGGTCTCACTGTCGCTGACGTCGATGGCGAGCAGAATGGTCAGTTCCCTTTCCTCACGGTACTGCTTGACGAAGGGGGATCCCATCTTGGCGGTAACGTTCCAGTCGATCGACCGAACCTCGTCACCGGCCTGGTATTCGCGAACTTCCTCGAAGTCGATTCCCTGTCCCTTGAAGGCGCTGTGATAGGAGCCGGCGAGAGCCTCCGAAACAAGTCGGTTGGAGCGAATTTCTATTTGCCTTACCTTTCGGAGAATTTCACGGGTAAACTCTTGGTCGGGCTCATTCATGCGGCGGTGACTGGGGAGAAGTCTCGATCAGGCGCAACGATCAGGGGACCGGGACCGTTTCGAAGATCTTCTTGATTACGTCGTCGCTCGATACGCTTTCCGCCTCGGCTTCATAGCTGACGATGACGCGATGGCGCAAAACGTCCAGGCCCACGTCCTTGATGTCCTGGGGCGTGACGAAACTTCTTCCCTGCATGAAGGCAACGGCCTTCGAAGCCAAGGCCAAGCTGATGGTGGCCCGGGGGGAAGCGCCGAAGCGGATGAAGGCGGCGAGCTCGGAGGCTCCGCAGGACGCGGGGTCGCGGGTGGCAAGGACGACGTCGACGAGGTAGGCCTTGAGCTTGTTGTCCAGGTAAATGCGGTCGATCACCTTCCTAGACCTGTGAATGACTTCCGAGTCGACCACCGGGTTGGCCTCATGCAGCACGGAGACGTTGGCGTTGGCTTCCAGAATCTGCAACTCTTCCTCGCGGTCCGGGTAGTCGACCAGCAACTTCAGCATGAAGCGGTCCATCTGAGCCTCGGGGAGGGGATAGGTGCCTTCTTGGTCGATCGGGTTTTCGGTCGCGAGAACCAGGAAAGGCTCGGGGAGAGGAAAAGTTTCGTCGCCGATGGTCACTTGCCTCTCCTGCATGCCCTCAAGCAGGGCGCTCTGAACCTTTGCGGGGGCCCGATTGATTTCGTCGGCCAAAAGGAGGTTCGAGAAAATAGGCCCTTTCTTGGTGGTGAATTCTCCTTGGTTGGGGCTGTATATCAAGGTGCCGACGACGTCCGCAGGAAGGAGGTCCGGGGTGAACTGAATTCGCTTGAAATCCGCTCGGATGCACTGGGCGAGAGTCTTTACGGCGAGAGTCTTGGCCAGACCGGGTACTCCTTCCAGGAGGACGTGACCATTGGCCAGCAGCCCCACGATGAGGCGGTCGATCAGGTATTTCTGGCCCACGATGACCCGCCCGATTTCTTGGCGGAGCAGGTCGACCCATTCCGCTTCTGATTTTATACGCTCCTGCTCTTCGGGAGCAGGTGGTTGGTTGCTACTTTCTGATTCACTCATTTTATTTGGGAATTTTGCAAAGGAATAAGCGTAAGCAAACGGAGCATTTGTCCAAGGTAAAAGAACCGGATCAAGCGGGATAGGCTCTTTTTCGGTTTGCCAAGTAGCGTTGCCGGTAGCTTAGATGTGACTCTCAATTGCGATTAACCCTTAAACGATCCATCCTATGTTCAAGCTAAGCAAGGAGGCTAAGCGAACTCTTGTCGCCCTATTTTTGGTACCCCTGGCCTGGATAGCCCTCAATCAATTCGGCTTCTTGGATTTCCTCGAGTACAAGTCGGTGGACTTGCGCTTCAAGATGAGGGGCAACGTTTCCCATCAGGAAGGTTCCTTGGCATCGGAGAGGATAGAGGTGGAGGGCAATAAGACCGTTCCCCGTATTCCAAAGGTCATCTACGTCAACTTCGACGCGGATACCTTAAGCATGGACGAGGTGGGCGAGCGGCCTTGGAACCGAGATTTTTTCAGGAACGTGGGAAGAGTCCTTTTGACGGAGGGCAAGGCTAGGGTGGTGGGCTACGATTTCATCTTCTCCCCCAAGAGCACCTCCAGCATGGTTCCCGAAGAGAACGTTTACAGGAGTGATTCCGAAATTGCCGAGTTGGTGGAAGAGTTTCCGGGCCAGGTCATCCTGGCTTCCGCCTTCACCAACGTCCAGACGCCCTTCCTGAAGAATAGTTTCGTGAATTTTCTTTCCGGTCCCCCCAACCTCAACGAGGGTTACGACCAGTCCAAGATGGGTTTTCGCTACCCAGAGAGCCCGACCTATCCCATATTCAGCTACAAAGACGGTCAATATCTCGGAATCAATGGGCCCATCACGGTTGCTCCCAACAAGGTGGACGGTATGCAAAGGGTGGCTTCCCTTTGGTTCCCGGGAGGAGGAAGGGCTCACGCCTACAACGTTCTAGGCGGAAAAATGGCGAAATTGGCTTTGGAAAATATTGAGTCCAACAAGAGCAGTGGCCCGACTCTGGTGGAAATCGGAGAAGAACTCCAGTTGGTATGGATGGAATCCAACAACACGCTGATCGACACTACCCCCAACAGGATGCCCCTGGTGCGCGACCGGAACTTCCATGCTTTTGGGGTGGAGGCTTTGTTGGCCTACTATGGCTTGGACGAGAAGTCCGTTGAAATTACCGAGGGCAACAAGAAACTCGTAATCCGTAGCCTTTCCGGCGACCCGCTTGTGGATACGCCTTTGATCGAGCAGCAGGGGATGGAAATCAACTGGTTTTCGAACTGGAAGGAAGAAGCTGAAGCAGAGGCCCTATACATGCGGGCGAAGGAGCACTACAACCAGGAACAATATTCAGAATACGCAGCCATCGGTCCGAAAGTCATTCGTTTGTTTCTCGAGAGGGTGGAAGGGGTTGAGTTATCCGCAGAGGATTCCAAACTGGTAGCCACGCTGAAGGAACTGGGCTTCGATAAGGTACTGTTGAAGACGGCGGAAGAGTTGTTGCAAGCTGCTCAGGAAAAAATCGATCCGGAGAATGCTCCCGATATCGTTCGGCTTGAAAAATTGCTCGCGAAGATCGCGGACAATTACCTGCCGCCGGGTTTGCTTTCCGAATACAACCCCATGTGCGGGATGGATAACGTTTTATATAATGACAAGCTTAGAAAAGCCGTGGAAACCATCCTCAAACTGGAGGCGGCGCTGCATAAATATCGCATTCAGCACTACAAATTTTCAGATCATAATGAATCCCTCAACCTTTGGGCGGAAATACAAAAACTAGGTTCGGGACAGTCTCCCGAAAAAGCGAGTCTGCTGTCCGAGTTGGGTGAAATGGAGGAAGGCCAAAGCCTTTTTAAGGAGTCCTCCGTCGAAGTCACTTCGGATTCCCAAGCGGATTCTATTGGGGTTGAGTTGGTTGCCCTTAATCAAAAGCTAATGGCTTTCCAAGCCGTGAAAGGTTTGAAAAGCAAGATATTGAAATTGGAGAAACTGCAAAAGCGAAAGCTTGAGATCAAGGAGGAGATCGAGACTCTCAGGAAACGGGCAGAAGAGTTTCCCGTGGCTGCTGCGGGCATAAAGGCCATCATTCCCGGCAAGGAAAAGGAACTGGGGGAGCTTGATGCAGAGATTGCCAAACTTGAAGACGTGTCAAAGTCCAAGCTGCAAGAGCAGAAGCTTGCGATCGAAAGGGATGTGGAGGAACTGAAGAAGAGGATCGAGCAATTTCCAGCCTTGGCCGCAGTCATACAGAATTCTCAAATTGGGCCCAAGGAGAAGGAAATCAAGGAGAAGGAAGAGGAAATCGCCAGGCTGGATGAGATTGCAGAGGGAGCAGCCCAAGGCGATTTGAACGAAGAGCAGGCAGCCCGGGTTACCGCTCAGGCTATGTCTACAATCAAAGCATTGATCTCATATAATAGAAAGGAAATCAGTGATAGTGATATAGAGAATAAACCCTATGTCTCCTTCTTTGAGCAATTCAAGGATGCCATCGTTCTGGTCGGTCCGACGGAGGCGACCTTCCAGGACTTGTCGCCGACACCGACGGATCCCGATCCCGTACCCAAGGTCTCGGTTCACGGTAACATTATCAAGACCCTTTCCAGCGGAATCTACTTGGAGAGAATCCTTTATGACAGGTCATCCGTGGCCCTGCTTATCTTTGTGGTTTGCCTCGTTCTCGGATTTCTTTCCGTGCTGAGCGCTCCTTGGAGCAATTGGGTGGGCGTGCTCACCATGCTGGCGTTCGTCGGGGTGGCCTTTTTTCTTTTCGCCCGCCACCATCTCGTTATGCCTCTGGCCGCTCCCTCCCTCGCGGGAATCAGTACCTTCTTCATCGGGCTAATCGTGATGATGGTCATCGAGCAAAAGGCGAAGGGACGACTCAAGGGAATGTTCGGGAGTTACGTATCCGCGGACTTGGTCGAGCAGATGGTGGAGTCGGGCGAGGAGCCTCACTTGGGGGGGGAAGAGACTGCAATCACCGCCTTCTTCAGCGACGTTCAGGCCTTTTCGAGTTTCTCGGAATTGCTCACCCCGACGCGTCTGGTTGATCTGATGAACGAATACCTCACGGCCATGACCGACATTTTGCAGGAGGAACGCGGAACTTTGGACAAATA
>MDSW01157356.1_pt1 | contig 11564 bp, 11 predicted proteins | sample 811171 | NCBI WGS metagenome assembly MDSW01 (sample SAMN05326641, study PRJNA326480) | marine metagenome | isolation source: seawater | place: Atlantic Ocean: North West | collected 2012
AGTATGTGAAGGTATGCTTCCCTCTCTTAACCATTCGGTTCTAGCGATTTCATTTCCCGCGAGTCTACCGCTTACCATTACTTTAATACCTTTAGCATTTAATCTCATAGCTGATTGCATTGCCCTTTTCATAGCTCTTCGATAAGCAACTCTTTTAACAAGTTGTTGTGCAATGTTTTCGGCAACTAAATTTGAGTTAAGTTCAGGTTTTTTAATTTCCTTTATATTTATATTTACGTCGCTATTAGTGATTTTTGTTACGTTCTTTTTAATTTTCTCAATATCAGCTCCTTTTTTTCCAATTACAAATCCTGGTCTGGATGTATGTATCGAAACGGTGCATTTTTTTGAAGATCTCTCAATTATAATTTCAGAGACACCAGAGTTAACAATGTTTTTTTTGATAAATTTTCTAATTTTAAAATCCTCTATAAGATATTTACCAAAATCTCTTTTTTTTGCGAACCAAGTTGAATCCCAACCTCTGTTTATTCCTAGTCTTAGTCCAATTGGATTTATTTTTTGTCCCATTATTTATTTTCCTTTTTTAATTTTTTTTCGCTCTTTTCCTCTAAAATTATAGTTATTCTGCTGAATGGCTTTTTTATTGGGCTCGCTCTCCCTTTAGCTCTAGGTCTGTATCTTTTCATAACCAAAGATTTTCCCACAAAAGCTTCTTTCACAATTAAATTATCTATATCAAATTGATGATTGTTTTCAGCGTTTGAAATCGCAGATTTTACTGTTTTACTTACGTCTTTTGCAATTTTTTTTCTTGTAAATTCTAAATCTCTTAGAGCAACATCAGCTTTTTTCCCTTTTATAAAATTACATATTAAAGAGAGTTTTCTTGGGCTTGTTCTAACGTTTTTATTAACTGCTTTAACTAGATTGTTATTTTTTTCCATTATTTTTTATCCCCATCTGATGGTTTTGCTGGTGTTGCAGCAGCTGTTTGAGCAGCTTTTTTGTCTGCTGGTGTGTGCCCTTTAAATGTTCTAGTAGGTGCGAATTCTCCTAATTTGTGACCTACCATTTCTTCTGAAATAGTAATTGGTATAAAAGATTTACCATTGTGAATCATAAAGCTATGTCCAACAAAATCTGGAATAATCGTTGAATTTCTAGACCATGTTTTGATTGGTTTTTTATTAGGTGCATCTTTTAGTTTATCGATCTTTTTAAGTAAACTTGGATGAACGAATGGGCCTTTCCAAATTGATCTTGTCATTTTATTTATTCCTTTTCTTTCTTCTTGTGATTATTAATTTATCACTTCTTTTTGGTCTTCTGGTTTTTAAACCCTTAGCAGATTGTCCCCAAGGCGACACTGGACTTCTACCTCCTGAGGTCTTACCTTCTCCTCCTCCATGAGGATGGTCAACTGGATTCATAGCTACACCTCTTGTTTGCGGTCTTTTACCTCTCCATCTATTTCTTCCTGCTTTTCCAATTTTAATATTTTTTTGATCTGGATTTGAAACTATCCCTATTGTAGCTGCACATAAACTGCTAACCTTTCTTGTCTCACCTGATGAAAGTTTCAAAATCGCAAAATCACCATCATACCCTGATAGGGTTACAGATGATCCAGCAGATCTAGCGAGCTTACCACCATTTCCAGGGATTAATTCGACATTATGAAGCGATGTACCTGGTGGAATATCTTTTAGTTGTAAAGAATTTCCAGTTTTAATATCTACATTTTCACCAGACTCTATCGTATCTCCTTTTTTTAAACCTTGCGGACAAAGAATGTAAGATTTTTCATTATCCTTGTAGCCCACTAATGCTATATATGCAGTTCTATTAGGGTCATATTCTATTCTTTCGATTGTGCCTATAATATTTTTTTTCTTTCTAAAAAAATCTATTATTCGATACTTGTGCTTAGAACCTCCGCCAATATGTCTAGAGGTAATTCTGCCCTTATTGTTTCTTCCGCCAGTAAAGTTCTGGCCTCGGGTTAAAGGTTTGTACGGACCGCTTTTCCATAACTGACTTTTGTCGATTACTACTGTACCTCTAGTTGATTTTGTATATGGTTTAAATGTTTTTAGCGCCATGCTTTATATTCCAGTTGTTAAGTCGATACTTTGACCTTTTTTTAATGTTATAATCGCTTTTTTATATCCACTCTTAAGTGATTTTTTCCCTTGCCGAGTTTTAATTTTTGATTTCTGATTGATAATATTAATCTTGATAACATTGACTTTAAATAATTTTTCAATATTTTTTTTAATAATTTTTTTATTCGCCTTATCGTGAACTTTAAAAACAGTTTTATTTTGCTCAGAAATTATTGTGGCTTTTTCTGTTATTATTGGGTGAATAATAGAGTCTATATAATTAATTTTTTTCATTCAAAAACCTTTTTTGGATATTCATTGCTGAAGTTGATGTTATAACAACACTCTTGTATTTGAACAAATCGTAAATATTTGCTCCCTCATCATTAATCAATTTGATATTTTTAATATTTCTAGCTGATTTGTTTATGTTTTTAAAAGAATTGTTATCGGAAATTATTAATACATTAGATAATTTATTCTTAATTAAAAAATTATTGAATTCTTTTGTTTTTTTAACCTCTTTTTTAACATCAGCTAAAATATATAAATTTTTATCATTTGTTTTTTTTGATAACGTTTGAGCTAGCGCTAACTTTCTTACCTTCTTATTAATTTTCTTTTCTTTGTAAACTGAGCCTTTTGGACCGTGAGCAACGCCGCCTCCTACAAATATAGGTGCCTTTTTACTTGCGTGACGTGCGCCACCACTTCCTTTTTGTGCAATAATTTTTCTTGTTGATCCCCTGATTGCATTTCTTTGTTTAGTTTTTGCTGTTCTAGGTTTTGCATGATTTAGTTGCCAGTCAATGACAAATTTTATCAATTTGTAATTTACTTTAAGCCTAACTAATTTGTCTGAAATATCTATCATCTCAGATTTTGATCCATCTATATTTAATATAGGGAATTTCATATTACTTCTTTCCTTTCTTAGCATTAGCAGCTTTAGTTTTAGCCTCATATTTTTCTTTTATTGTTTTTTTTCTGATATTTTTTACCGACTCTCTTAAAAAAACAGTTGAGTTTTTTGAGCCAGGTATAGAGCCTTTCAAATATATTAAGTTATTCTCTAAGTCAGATTTAATTACTTCTAGATTTAAAATGGTTCTATTTTTATCTCCCATATGCCCTGCCATTTTTTTTCCTTTAAAAACTTTACCAGGGTCTTGTCTTTGACCTGTTGATCCGTGTGAACGGTGTGAAACGGAAACACCATGCGATGCTCGTAATCCACCAAAATTCCATCTTTTCATAACTCCTGCAAAACCTTTACCGATTGTCTTTGATCTTACGTCTAAAAACTTTTTATCTTTAAATATTTCTATACCAAGTTCATTCCCCTCTTTATATGTATCGTTATTTTCAACTCTAAACTCTTTTATAACTTTTTTTGGCTCTGTATTTTTTTTTGCAAAATATCCCTTCATTTGATTGGTCAGCTTAGAATTTTTAATTTTAAAAAATCCTAATTTAACAGCGTTATAGCCAGATTTTTCTTTCTTTATAACATCAAGGACTCTTCCTTTTTCAATTTTAATAACCGTTACTGGCACGGACTGTCCAGTTTCCATGAATTCTCTTGTCATACCAATTTTTGTTCCAATTAATCCAATGCTCATATCTATATTTTAATCTCTATATCTACTCCTGAGGCTAAATCTAACTTCATTAGCGCCTCTACTGTTTGTGGAGTAGGTTCAATAATATCAATTAACCTTTTGTGTGTTCTTGATTCAAATTGTTCTCTACTTTTTTTATCAATATGAGGTGATCTTAACACTGTATATCGCTCAATTCTTGTTGGTAATGGTATAGGACCTTTGACCTGAGCTCCAGTTCTCTTGGCAGTATTAACTATTTCCTCAGTAGATAAATCTAAGATCTTATTATCGTAGGCTTTCAAGTGTATTCTAATGTTTTGATTATCCATAATTATGCCAGTTTTTTTGTTACCTCATCTTGAACGTTTTGTGGAACTTTGTCGTAATGACTAAATTGCATTGTGTATTGAGCTCTACCTTGGGTGGATGATCTTAAATTATTTATATAACCAAACATATTAGCTAGAGGAACAACAGCATTAATAGCTGTAGCGTTACCTCTTGGTTCAGTTGATCCCACTTGACCTCTTCTACTGTTAAGATCCCCAATAACATCACCCATAAATTCTTCAGGAGTTATTACCTCTACCTTCATCATTGGTTCTAATAATTTTAAAGTAGCTTTTTGGCAAGCCTCTCTAAAACATGCTCTACTAGCTATTTCAAAAGCTAAGACGCTAGAGTCAACATCATGATGTAGTCCGTCTAAAATTTTCACTTTGTAATCTATAATTGGAAAACCGGCTAAGATACCACTTTCAGATACACTCTCTACACCTTTTTCGACACCTGGTATAAATTCTTTTGGTATAGCGCCACCTTTAATTAAATTTTCAACCTCTCTACCTTTACCAGCTTCTAAAGGTTCAGCAGCTAATTTAACTTTTGCAAACTGACCAGCACCTCCACTTTGTTTTTTATGAATATATTCCATCTCTGCGCTTCCAAGTATAGTCTCTCTGTATGCAACTTGTGGAGCACCTACATTTGCTTCTACTTTAAATTCTCTTTTCATTCTATCTACAATTATATCTAAGTGAAGTTCACCCATACCCTTAATTATTGTTTGGCCGGACTCTTCATCTGAAGAAACCCTAAATGATGGATCCTCTTTGGCAAGACGGGCTAAAGCTTCACCCATTTTTTCTTGGTCTCCCTTTGTTTTAGGCTCCACAGCGATTTCTATAACTGGATCGGGGAATTCCATTGGTTCTAATAAAATAGGGTTTTTTGAGTCACATAAAGTATGACCTGTAATAGTGTGCTTTAATCCTGCTAAAGCTACAATATCTCCAGCGCTGGCTGTTTTAATATCTTCTCTGCTATTAGCATGCATCAAGAGCATTCGACCTATTCTTTCGTCCTTATCTTTAGAAGAGTTTAATATTGAAGTCCCTGCATTTAAGGTTCCAGAATAAATTCTTATAAATGTTAAAGAACCCACAAAAGGATCGTTGGCAACTTTAAATGCTAGAGCTGAAAATTTCTCTTTTTCGTCAAAATTCATTGTAACCTTTTCCTCTGAACCCACCTTTGTTCCCTCAATGGATTTTAAATCACTTGGACTCGGTAAATAGTCTATAACAGCGTCTAACAACGGTTGAACTCCTTTGTTTTTAAACGCTGAACCAGTCAAGATCGGCACAAAGTTGAATGATAGTGTGCCTTTTCTAATACATTTAATTAAGTCTGCTTCAGAAGGTTCTTTGCCCTCTAAATAAGTTTCCATTAGTTTCTCATCTTCTTCTACTGCAGTTTCAACTAACTCTTTTCTATATTTTTCAACTTTATCTTTTAAATCTGATGGAATTTCTACATACTCCCATTTAGCTCCTAAATCCTCGTTTTGCCAAACTATACCTTTCATTTTAACTAAATCCACAACACCCTTTAAATTAGCTTCTGATCCAATTGGTAATTGCAACGGCAGGGGTTTACATCCTAATCTTTCCTTTATCATTTCTACACAACGATAAAAATCAGCACCTGTTCTATCTAATTTATTTACAAAACATATCCTTGGAACTTTATATTTATCAGCTTGTCTCCAAACAGTTTCTGACTGAGGTTCAACTCCGGCAACGCCATCGAACACAGCTACTGCTCCGTCTAAAACCTTTAGTGACCTCTCTACTTCAATAGTGAAATCGACGTGTCCAGGTGTATCAATTATGTTAATACGATGATCTCTCCAAAAACATGTAGTAGCAGCAGATGTGATTGTGATTCCTCTTTCCTGCTCTTGCTCCATCCAGTCCATAGTGGCTGCACCATCGTGAACCTCACCAATTTTGTGGCTTTTACCAGTGTAGTATAAAATTCTTTCAGTTGTAGTGGTTTTTCCAGCATCTATATGTGCCATGATACCGATATTTCTATATTTATCTAAAGTATATTTGGCCATTTCATTACCACCTAAAATGTGCAAAAGCTTTGTTTGACTCTGCCATCTTATGAGTGTCCTCTCTTTTTTTTATAGCTGAACCTTTGTTTTGTGAAGCGTCTAAAATCTCTGCGTATAATTTGTCAGCCATTGTTTTATTTTTTCTTTTTCTAGTAGCCTCCATGATCCATCTCAACGCAAGAGCTTGGGCTCTTTTAGATTTTACTTCGACAGGCACTTGATAAGTAGCACCGCCCACTCTTCTCGATCTACATTCTAAATTCGGTTTAACATTACTAATCGCTGTATTAAAAACTTTTATAGGATCTTCGTTATTTTTTGATTTAATTTTATCTAAAGCATTATAGAGAATTTTTTCAGCTGTCGATCTTTTTCCGTCATACATGATTGAATTAATAAATTTTGAGACTACTTCAGAATGAAATCTTGGGTCTGGGTAAACTTTTCTAATTGGTGCTTTTCTTTTTCTAGACATAAATTATTTTGGTTTTTTCGCTCCATAAAGAGATCTTCTTTGTTTTCGATTAGCAACCCCTTGAGTATCTAAATTTCCTCTTAAAATATGATATCTCACTCCTGGTAAATCTTTAACTCTTCCACCTCTTAATAAAACTACAGAGTGTTCTTGTAAATTATGACCTTCACCCGGTATGTAAGCAGTAACCTCAAATCCATTTGATAATCTTACTCTAGCAACTTTTCTTAAAGCAGAGTTTGGTTTTTTTGGTGTTGTTGTATAAACTTTTACGCATACGCCTCGTTTGAGAGGTTGCCTTTCTAAAGCAGGTACTTTATTCCTGGCAACTGGTTTAGTTCTATTTTTTTTTATCAACTGGTTAATCGTCGGCATAATAATATTTTGAAGTAGAATAAAGGATTACCTTGGAATGTTTGTTAGTGTTTAAGGCTATAATCTACCTTACGTCTAACTTTCAAAATGTGCCGTAAACTAGCATTGAATTTAAAAAAGTCAATAATTATTGAGGTATTTAAGAGTTTTAAGCTGTCTGTTCAGGGGCCTTTGGCGTAGATTCTAGCTCCTGTTTTTTCAATTCTTCTAATCTAGCTTTATCTTGCTCCCTTGCTTGTTTGTCCCATTCAATTTTTGTTAATCCTGTACCAGCTGGAACTAGTCTTCCGACAATAACATTTTCTTTTAATCCCTCTAAAGTATCAGTTTTACCTTTAATAGAGGCGTCAGTTAAAACTCTAGTAGTTTCTTGGAAAGAAGCTGCTGAGATAAATGAATTAGTTTGTAAAGATGCTTTAGTTATACCAAGTAAAACTCTTTCAAAAGTAGCTGGTTTTTTTTTATCGTTTCTTAATTTTTCATTAATTATATTTATATCCAACAAGTCTATAACTTCTCCTGTCAATAATTCTGATTCTCCAGGATCTTTAACTTCAACTCGTTTTAACATTTGTCTTACTATTGTCTCTATGTGCTTATCATTTATAACCACACCTTGCAGTCTATAAACTTCTTGAACTTCTGATACAAAATATTCAGTTAATTTTTCAACACCTAATATTCTTAAAATGTCGTGAGGAGCTGGACTTCCATCAAGTAAATATTCGCCCTTTTTAATTTTTTCTCCTTGATTAAAATTAACATGTTTACCTTTAGGAATTAAATAATTTGATGTTTCGTTATTTGAAGAAACTATCGAAACTTTTTGTTTTCCTCTTACCTCTTTACCAAATTCAATTACTCCATCATTTTCTGCTATGATTGCGCTATCTTTTGGTCTTCTAGCCTCAAATAATTCAGCAACCCTTGGAAGGCCTCCAGTTATATCTTTTGTTTTTGATGTTTCTTTAGGTAGCCTCGCTAAAACATCTCCAGCTGAGATTTTTTGTCCATCTTTGACTGACAAAATTGTATCTGGTACCAAATAATATCTAGCTTCATTTCCATCTGCTTTTTTTATAATTTCTCCTTTTTCATTTCTTAAAGTAATTCTGGGTTTTAATTCGGAATTTTTTGAAGATGATTTCCAATCGGTAACTGATTTAGATGATAGACCTGTTGCATCGTCTAAAGTCTCTGCCAAAGAACTACCCTCCATTAAGTCCATATAGTTCGCAATACCACTTGTTTCAGCTATTACGGGTAAAGTATAAGGATCCCATTCAGCAATTTTTTTTCCTTTTTCAATCATATCCCCATCTTTAAAGAAAAGTTTTGATCCGTAATTAACTTTATAGATAGCTTGCTGTCTCCCGTTTTCATCTTCAATACTTAATTGAGTGTTTCTACCCATAACTATTATATTTTTCTTTGAATCTTCAATAAGATTTTTGTTGATGATGTTTAATTTACCTTTAGTTTGTGAAATGATTTGTGATTCTTCTTTAATTTGAGCAGTTCCCCCTACATGGAAAGTTCTCATAGTTAATTGAGTTCCTGGTTCACCAATCGATTGAGCAGCTATCATACCAACAGCCTCTCCGACATTTACAAGTTTTCCTCTAGCTAAATCTCTTCCATAGCAAGTTTGACAGACACCTCGAGTTGACGCACAAGTGATTACTGAATATACATTAACTGATTTGACTCCTGCTGCATCAATTTTTTCACAATCTAGTTCATCAATTAATTTATCTTTCTTTATAATAATTTCTCCTGTAACTGGATTTTTGATATTTTCTGCAATTACTCTTCCTAAAACTCTTTCAGATAGACTAACAAGAATATTTCCACCCTCAATAATTTCTGAGATAGTAACTGATGACCTTTTTTTCGGATCACAGGCAGACTTTGTTATTTGAACATCCTGCGCTACATCACAGAGACGTCTTGTCAAATATCCAGAGTTTGCAGTCTTTAAAGCTGTATCTGCTAGACCTTTTCGTGCTCCATGAGTAGAGTTAAAATATTCTAAAACCGATAAACCCTCTTTAAAATTTGAGATAATTGGTGTTTCAATAATTTCACCTGAAGGTTTAGCAATTAGGCCCCTCATACCTGCAAGTTGCTTCATCTGCGCTTGTGATCCACGAGCGCCTGAGTCTGCCATCATATACACTGAGTTAGTTTCAATTCTGTCATTATCATAAATTTTTTCAGCAGACGAAATTTCTTTCATCATCTCATTAGCAACTGTATCTGTACACTTAGACCAAATATCTACGACTTTATTATATTTCTCTCCTCTAGTAATAAGGCCATCAGAATATTGTTTTTCATATTCCTCTATTTGTTTTTTTGTATTATTAATCAAATTTTCTTTTGTTTTTGGTATCAACAAATCATCTTTTCCAAATGATATTCCAGCTTTAAAGGCGTGTTTAAACCCAAGAGTTTTAATTCTATCACAAAATATGACTGTTTCTTTTTGGCCACAATATCTAAATATTGTGTCTATTACTTCAGACACATTTTTTTTAGTTAATAGCTTATTTATCAGACTGAATTTTATATTATGATTTTTAGGTAATACATTTGCAAGTAAAAATCTACCTGCTGTGCTTATATACTTTTCGGTTAAAGTTTTATTATTAATATCAATTGTTTCATAAGTTGAAATAATTTTTGAATGTAAACTAATAGATTTATTTTCAAGTGCTTGTTCTATTTCTTCTACACTTGAAAAAATACCTTTAGGTTTCGAGTCCTTATCATCGTTTGATTGAGATAGATAATAAATCCCTAAAACGATATCCTGACTTGGGACAATTATCGGTTTTCCATTAGATGGACTCAAGATATTATTTGTTGACATCATAAGAACTCTTGCTTCTAACTGAGCCTCTAAACTTAAAGGAATATGAACTGCCATTTGATCTCCATCAAAATCTGCATTAAATGCTGCACAAACTAAAGGATGAAGTTCAATCGCATTACCTTCTATTAGTTTTGCTTCAAATGCTTGCACTCCAAGTCTATGTAATGTTGGGGCTCTATTTAATAATATTGGATGTTCCCTGATTATGTGCTCAAGTGAGTCCCAAACTTCGCTTTTTTCTTTTTCTACTAATCTCTTAGCTTGTTTAATAGTTGTAGCTAACCCGAGTTTATCTAATCTTGCATATAAAAAAGGTTTGAATAACTCTAAAGCCATTTTTTTAGGTAATCCGCACTGATGAAGTTTTAACTCTGGCCCAACCACAATCACTGATCGTCCTGAGTAGTCAACTCTTTTACCTAATAAATTTTGCCTAAATCTTCCTTGTTTACCTTTGAGCATTTCAGCTAAAGATTTGAGTGGCCTTTTTCCAGTACCGGTTATAACCCTTCCTCTTCTTCCGTTATCAAATAGTGCATCTACGGATTCCTGAAGCATCCTTTTCTCATTTCTTACAATTATGTCGGGAGCTTTTAAGTCTAATAATCTTTTGAGACGATTATTTCTATTAATAACACGTCTATATAAATCATTTAAATCTGAAGTAGCGAACCTTCCTCCATCAAGAGGAACTAAAGGTCTTAATTCTGGAGGAATGACTGGTATAGATGTTAAAATCATCCACTCAGGTTTATTACCTGAGGAAATGAAAGATTCTATTAATTTTAGTCTTTTAATGGTTCTCTCTTCGGTGACTTTAGATTTAATTTCTGCCAAAGACTCTCTTAACTTTTTCTGCTCTTTTTTCAAATCTAAACTTACAAGTATTTCTCTAACAGCTTCAGCACCAATGCCTGCTGTAAACGCATCCTCTCCAAATTCCTCTTGAGCTTTTAACAAAGCTTCTTCAGTTATTAGTTGACCTTTTTTTAAATTTGTTAGACCTGGTTCTACGACTATAAAACTTTCAAAATAAAGTACTTTCTCAACTTCTTTTAACTTCATATCAATAGCCAGAGATATTCTGCTAGGTAAGGATTTTAAAAACCATATATGAGCGACTGGACAAGCTAGATCTATATGTCCCATTCTTTCTCTTCTTACATTAGACTTAGTTACCTCTACTCCACATTTTTCACAAATGATCCCTCTAAACTTCATACGTTTATATTTTCCACACAAACACTCGTAATCTTTCACAGGACCAAATATTCTAGAGCAAAATAGACCATCTTTTTCAGGTCTAAAAGTTCTATAATTTATTGTCTCAGGTTTTTTAATTTCACCATAAGACCATGATTTAATTTTCTCCGGACTTGCTAAAGTAATTTTAATATTATCAAAATTATTTTCTTGAACTGCATTTTGATTTTCAAGACTTTTAGTTAAATTTTTTTCCATATCAATTTAATTCTATATTTAAACCCAATGCTCTTATTTCTTTCACTAGTACGTTAAATGACTCTGGTATTCCAGATTCAAAATTATTATTTCCTTTAACAATAGTTTCATAAACTTTTGTTCTACCAGCTACATCATCTGATTTTACAGTAAGAATCTCTTGAAGAGTATAGGAAGCTCCATAAGCTTCTAGAGCCCATACCTCCATCTCACCAAATCTTTGACCTCCAAGTTGTGCTTTCCCTCCTAATGGCTGTTGAGTAACTAAACTATAAGGTCCTATTGATCTAGCGTGTAA
>MDSW01175655.1_pt1 | contig 11564 bp, 8 predicted proteins | sample 811171 | NCBI WGS metagenome assembly MDSW01 (sample SAMN05326641, study PRJNA326480) | marine metagenome | isolation source: seawater | place: Atlantic Ocean: North West | collected 2012
AAATTTTCAAGAATTTCTTGATCTTTTAAACCCAATTTTTTAAGGTTTCGAAATCTATTAGAAGATTTACGCCCATTTCTAATTATTAAATTTATTGTTGATTCAGGGATTCTTTTTGAGAACAAACCAAGTTTTAATTTTTCGTTGTTTTTATCAAAAGCAGGCTGTAGGTTCTGTCTCATGTGACGATCTACAGCATACTCTGCATGTTTTTGCATATTTAAATTAAGTGTTGTATATATTCTTAAACCATCTTCATATAAATTATATGGTTTACCATTAGTTTTAGTATATGCATAAGAACCCTTTTTATTCTTTTTTCTTAATATTTTGGTTGCTTCACTTCTAATAGCCTCTCTAAAATATGGAGCAATACCTTTTTTATGATCCACTCTTTGGTATGTGACGATTATAGGTTTGTTTTTTATAGAGTTGTATTTTTTTCTTGTTAGTTTATTTTGAAGCTTAGGATTGTTTTTTTCACTATTTTTCAGCCACTGCATTAAGACTTGATTACGACGGTTATGAATCCTTAAAGAATCGTCGCTTCTTCTTTTTTTAATTTCAAGGCCACTCACATCTTCTTGCGGGATGTTTTTTTCATAAGCAATTTTTTTTCTATAATTTTTAATTTTATAGGTGTATGGATTGTATAAAGAAGGATTTTTACACATTCCAACAAGAGTAGCTGCTTCTTCGATACTTAAGTCTTTTGTTTTCTTATTAAAATAAACTTTTGATGCGTTTTCAACCCCTACAGCATTATATAAAAAATCAAATTGATTTAAATACATTTTTATAATCTCCTCCTTGCAATATCTTTTTTCTAGTCTAGTAGCGATTATATTTTCTTTGACCTTTTCATTGATTCTAGAGAAAAATGAGTTGTCTTTGATAATTTTCTTTTCTTTCTTTTCTTTCTTTTCTTCTCTTTCTTGAAGAGTAAAAATTAATTTTGATAACTGTTGGGTTATTGTAGATGCTCCACCAGCTTTTCCAAGAAAAAAAACAGCTCTTGCTACCGCTATAAAGTCGATGCCAGAATGATCGTAAAAACGTTCGTCCTCAGTTGAAATAAGAGCATCAATAACATAAGGAGAAATATCTTTGTAAGTAGATGATGTTCTGTTAACTTTAAAATACCGACCAATAGTGTCTCCATTATCAGAAAAAATTAAAGAAGCAAGCATTTCGGGGGGGGCATCTAACATTGAAACTGGTGGTAGAGATTCCTCTTTTTGAAGCTTGAATAAGCAAAAAACGAAAACAATGGGAGTTATAACAAAAATCCAAAAAAAGATGATTAGAAGATTTCTTTTTTTCATGAAAATAAAGTTTATACCATAAAATTAGTCAAAAGAATTATAATTTTAGCTTAAGACGCTCATTCTTTGGCTATCAAGCTTTAATAGTAAAAAAAGCATAATTGTAAATGATAGAAATGAAGAACCGCCACAACTAAAAAATGGCAAAGGAATGCCAATAATAGGGGCGAAACCAATATTCATACCAATGTTTATTAAAAAATGATAGAAAAAAATCATACCAACACAGTAACCATAAATTCTATTAAATGAAGACCGCTGTCTTTCTGCTATATATAGTATTCTTAAAATAAACAAAGAAAATAAACAAACAACACCAAAAGAACCTAAAAACCCCCACTCTTCAGCAAAAGGACAAAAGATAAAGTCTGTTTCACTTTCAGGAACATGATTAGTTCTTACGCTTGACACGGAAGCATTTTTATAGCCTTTTCCATAGAAACCACCAGAACCAACAGCTGCCATAGCTCTATTTCTATTATAATCTTGACCATCAGGGTCACTTTTGATGCCCAAAAAAAGTTCTATTCTATTCTTTTGATGCGTAGCTAGTTTGTTAAATCCAAATTGGACAAAAGAAATAAAAAGAATAGATAAAAATGCAGAAAGAGAGATGGCTAAAATATAGTTTTTTTTATTTCTTTTACTTCCCCATTTAAAAACAACAAGAACAAGAGAAATGGCTAATACCCCAAGACCTAAAATTAAAACAAAAAAACCATCAAAATTATAATTTGAGAATAATGAAAAAACAACATAAAACTTACTTGAAAGAAGGCTTAATACTGCTAAAAAAGCAAGACAAAAAGCAATAGGAATAAAATGAACACCAACCCAGGTGTTTTTATAATTTATGTTTGGAATACGATTTATAATAAACAAGAATAAGGGATCAAAAGAAACACCCTCTCTATAAAAAACAAAAAGAAAAGAAGTGAAAACAAGAAACGTTCCCGCATCAGGCTGAAGCAATATTAAAATCATAGGAATAAAAATGATTCCAAAAGCCAGAAAAATATTTTTATTGGTTTGGTGTTTAAGGTTAATAGAGCTTAAATAGTTTGCAAGCAAAAGAGAGGAAGAAATTTTAGCAAATTCTGCAGGTTGAATCCCTAATGAGCCAATTCCAAGCCATGCCCTTGCACCATTTATAGGAGGCATAAATAGAACGACAACTAACAAAGTAAGAACCATCAAGTAAATAGGAAAGCTAATTTTTTTGAAAATTTCAGCATCTATTAATAAGATGATAGACCCAGAAAACAAAGAAATTAAAATCCACATTAATTGTTTCCCATATTTTTCTGAAAAAGAAAAAATAGAGGGGTTTTCAGGGTTAAAAGCAACAGAATAAACGGTTAAAAACCCCATTATAACCAATAAAAAGTATAAGACTAAAAGAAACCAGTCAAAATCAAATAAGATGTTTTTATTGTTTCTCATTTTTTATTACTGTTCAGTAAATTAGCATTAATAATACGATCTTCCTTTTCTTTATCTAAAATATTGTTTGTTAAATATTTTTCAATCATTAAACTAGCAGTTGGAGCAGCCCAAGTTCCTCCAAAACCAGAGTTTTCTATAAATACTGCTATTGCAATTTTTGGGTTTTCAACTGGGGCAAAAGCAATAAAAACAGAGTGATCCTTACCATGAGGATTTTGTACTGTTCCTGTTTTCCCACAAACAGAAACATTGGGAATTCTTGCCAACCTTGCCGTTCCTCCCGATTCATTAATAACTCTTTTCATTCCGTCTATTACGGGGATAAAGTGTTTTTTATCAATACCAGTATGTTTTTTTTCACCAAACCAATTCTTAACAAAATGTGGTGTGTAGAACCATCCTTTGTTAGCAATTATAACTGCAATATTTGCCATTTGAAGAGGGGTCAACTTTACTTCTCCTTGTCCAATTGATATTGATCTAATAGTTGAAAAAGACCAATGGTTTTTACCATACCAACGGTTGTAAAAATCAACGGTTGGTATAAGTCCCTTTCTTATTCCATAGATATCTGAATCTAAGCGAACACCTAAGCCAAAAGAGTGCATGTATTTGGTCCACTTTTTTAAGCCAAGAGCAGCGTCCTCTTTATTATTTTTCTTTTTCCCTTGTTGAATTATTTTTTTAACCAAATAGTAATAGTATGGGTTGCAAGAATATTTAATAGCTTCTGAAATGGATTGAGCATGAGGATGGTTATGACAGCCAACTAATGACTTTGTGCAAGGAAAACCAGTTGATGCTGTAACGACACCTTCTTGAAGGGCAATTAATGATTGTACAAGTTTAAAAATAGACCCTGGGGGGTATTCTGCTGCTAGAGGCCTAGGATAAAGAGGTTTGTCTGGGTTTTTAATTAACTTGGGATAATTAGCACTAATTTTTTTCTTTCCTACAAGTAAATTGGGATCAAATGAAGGCGAAGAGATTAAAGATAAAATTTCCCCACTGGAAGGCTCAATAGCAACGATACACCCCTTTTTATTTTGCATTAACTTTTCTCCATATTTTTGCAAATTAATATCTAAACCAAGCTTTAAAGGAGCCCCTTGTACAGCTGTCGTATCATATTTTCCATCCGCATATGATTCAACAGAATTGTTCAATGCGGATGTTACAATATATTTTATACCCTTAACTCCTCTTAACTGTTTTTCATAATATTTTTCAATTCCTGTTTTTCCAATATTATTTCTGGACTTATAAAAAGGATCTTTTTTTAAATCATTTGGGGAGACTTCAGCAATATAGCCTAAAATATTTGCGGCATTTGAATATGGATAAACCCGCATGCTTGTAGATTCTTTATAAAAACCAGGAAACTTATTTAAAAATGGAGCGATTTTAGCCATTTCATCCACAGAAACTTCCTTCAAAAAAGCATATGATCTTGATTTTAAATAATTTGATGTTCTTTTTTTTGTATTTCGATTGTAGTAGGTACCTTCTTTTTTTCTAATTTCATTAAACCGATTCCTAATGTCTTCAACAGACCACTTTAGTATTTTAGCAAGTGACACTGTATCAAGAGATGTAATATCTTCTTCTTTAAACATTAGATTATAATATGTTTTATTAGAAACTATTTTTTTATTATTTCTATCAAAAACAACGCCCCTTGGCGGAATAATTTCCTTTCTTTTTTCAGCGATCTCTTGTGCCCTTAAAACCCAAGAATCGTCGATTATTTGCATATAAAAAAGCCTTAAGGAGTATACGACACCTATAAAAAGAACAAAGAAATAAATGATATATTTTCTATTATCAAGGTTCATCGCTCATTTTTTTTATGAAGAAAAAGAATGTAAATAGTAAAACAAGCGAGAAAAGAAAAAATGAAACTTAAAAATGTGCTTTGCAAGACAGAAAAGAATTCTGAAAATTTAAAAAACTCAATTAAAAAAAACCAAAAATGATGAATAAATAAAATAAAACTAAACGAAGCAAAAGCCCACTGAGCACCTAATCTTCCAATAGACGGGTGGCTAATAGCCTCATATCCATCACGAGGAGAAAGAAAATTAAATATAAAGACTCTAGCAAGCCCAGCCATTATAAGTGCAGATGAGTGTAATCCAAAAGTATTAGAGAAAAAATCAATTGAAAACCCAAAAAGAAAACAAATTAAAAACAATAATATAGGTTTAATCTTAAATGGCAATAAAACAATAGCCAAAGGATAAACCATTATATAAACCCCATAGCCAGGCTCAATACTATTAAACAAGAAAACCTGAAAAAACAAAAAACTCAATAAAATAAACAAGACTCTTATCATAACTATTTAATTTCAGTATTTTCAAGCTGCTCCTGTTCTTCTAAATATAAATCTTTAACAACGTATACATTTTGGAGTTTTCTGAAGTCTTCAGAAAACTTAAAATAAATATGCCATTCTGGCTTTCCTTCAACAACCTCTACTTTTGTCACTCGACCAATATTAATTCCTTTAGGAAATAATTGACCACCACGTGTTTTAATAAGGCTGTTTTTCCCTATAGAAACATCATTTGATACCCCTGAAACAACACCCAACAATGAAGATTTCCCATCCCATTCCAAAAACCCAAAGAAATGATTTGGCTCAATTTCAACAGCAATATTAATTGCTTTAGAGAGGACCGACTTAACTAAACAAAAGTTTTCACTCACGCTATATGTTATTCCAACAACACCATTTGATGATACGACGCCTTGACCGACCTTTATTCCTCTTGAGCTACCAATATTAAGGGTGAAATAGTTGTTTCTTCTAGATATTGTGGAGTTTATAACATTTGCAGGGACATATGTATATCTCTGTTTGTAAATTGTATCAATGACAGAAACAGTATCTTTAATTAATTGTATAGAGTTGTTTTTCAGCTTGTTTCTCAGTTTGATATTTTCATTTTGAAGCATTTTGTTATTATGCTTAAGGTTAATGAAATAATAAAAATCATTTTTCCACGCCATAACCTTAGAAGTTAGGGACCATGTAGAATTAATAAATGCTGACTCAGTGTAATCTAGTGATTTGATATATGTGTTTAATGCAAAAAACTGAAGAAAGAGAAAAACCAATACAGTTTGAAAACGCTTAATAAATGAAAATAAGAGCTTCATTAATTGTGAAAAATGTATTTAATAAATAAAATTAATCTCTAATAAGAAATTGGTATTTATTGATGTTTTTAAGTGCAATACTTGTTCCTCTTGCCACAGCTCTTAATGGGTCTTCAGCAATCCAAACTGGGAGCTTGGTTTTCCCAGAAATACGCTTATCCAACCCTCTTAACATGGAGCCTCCCCCAGCTAAATAAATCCCCGTTTTGTATATATCAGCAGACAATTCAGGAGGAGTCATCTCCAAAGCACTTAAAATAGCCTCCTCAATTTTAGTAATTGTTTTGTCTAAAGCATATGCGATTTCAGTGTATGAAACAATAATTTCTTTAGGAATACCCGTTACAAGATCTCTACCTCTAACAGCAAAATCTTCAGGGGGGTCTTCTAATTCAGGAATTGCAGCTCCTGCTTCAATTTTTATTTGTTCTGCTGTTCTCTCTCCAACAAGCATGTTGTGTTGTCTTCTCATATATTCTTCGATGTCTTGAGTAAAGTCATCTCCAGCAACACGAATAGATTTATCACAAACAATACCTCCAAGAGCAATAACTGCAATTTCAGATGTTCCTCCACCAATATCAATAATCATATTTCCCATCGGTTCTTCAACATCAATTCCGATACCAATAGCAGCAGCCATTGGCTCATGAATTAAATATACTTCTTTAGCTCCAGCATGTTCTGCTGAATCACGAACAGCTCTTTTTTCAACTTCTGTTATACCTGATGGTATACAAATAACCATTCTTAGTGCAGGATTAAATAATGTTCGCCCGGGATTAATCATTTTGATCATTCCTCGTATCATCTGTTCTGCGCTTTGAAAATCCGCAATTACTCCATCTTTTAAAGGACGAACTGTTTCAATTCGTTTATGGGTTTTACCGTGCATTTGTTGCGCTTTTTTCCCAATAGCAACAATTTTACCAGATTGAATATCTTTGGCAACAATAGAGGGCTCATCTACAACGACTTTGTCATTCCAAATGATAAGCGTGTTGGCAGTACCTAAATCGATAGCAATTTCTTGTGTAAAAAAACTAAATAAACTCATATTAATTTAACGAGGTTTTTTTTAATAATATATAAAAATACACTTATAAAATTATAATCATAGAATTTTGTTTGTTCTATATATAAAATTTAGTGTTTAAAATGTCTTGTTCCAGTAATTACCATTTTCATACCAACAGAATCACAATAATCAATCGAAAGCTGATCTTTTATTGAACCACCAGGGTGAACGACAGATTCCACACCTGCTTTATGAGCAATTTCCACGCAATCAGGGAATGGGAAAAAAGCATCTGATGCCATAACGCATCTATTCAAATCCAGCTTAAATGCATTTGCTTTTTGTATGGCTTGGTTTAATGCATCAACTCTAGATGTTTGTCCAGTTCCACTTGCTAACAACTGTTGGTTTTTAGCTAAAACTATAGTATTGGACTTAGTGTGTTTTGCAATTTTATTCGCAAAAACTAAATCTTCTATTTCTTGTGGTGTAGGTGTTTTTTTTGTAACAGGCTTAAAATCTTTTTCTGTTTCAGTTAGCAAATCGCGATTTTGTTTTAACAAACCATTAAAAGCGGTTCTTACAATTTGTTTAGAAGGAGAAAATGGTTTTTGAATTAAAATAATTCTATTTTTTTTCTGCTTAAGAATTTCCAATGCCTTTTCAGAGTATGAAGGAGCCAATACAACTTCAAAAAATAATGAATGCATTTTTTCTGCGCAATTTTCTGAAATTTCTTTGTTTGAAATTAAAACACCACCAAAAGCACTTATCGGGTCACCAGCTAAAGCATCTTTATATGCCTCTTCAATAGAACTTCTCGTTGATAAACCACATGCATTATTATGCTTTAATATGGCAAAAGTAGGATTGCTATTAACAAATTCATGCATTAAGCAAATGGCTGCATCAACATCAAGTAAATTATTATATGAAAGATCTTTTCCATGAATTTTTGTGAAAACAGAATCAAGATTACCATGAAACTCTCCTTTTTGATGAGGGTTTTCTCCATACCTTAAAGAAGTGATATAATTATCAGATGGCTTGAACCATTTATTTATTTGACTATCATATTCCGACGAAACTTGAAAAGCTTTTTTTGCAAAAGCTTGTCTTTGATCTAGTGTGGTTTCACCATTTTGATTTTGTAGTAAGCTAATTAAATGAAGATAACTATCAACGCTTGGGATAATTACTACATCGTTAAAGTTTTTTGCAGCAGCCCGAATTAAAGCGATACCACCAATATCTATTTTCTCAATTATTTCGTTATCAGTACCACCATCATTTACTGTTTCTTTAAATGGATATAAATCAACAATAACCAGATCGATAGAAGGGATTTCATATTTTTTTATTTGCTCTTGATCAGAAACATCATTTCTCCTATTTAAAATACCACCAAATACTTTTGGATGAAGTGTTTTTACTCTTCCTCCTAAAATAGACGGATAAAATGTTAAGTCTTCAACAGGAACAACAGGAACATTAAGGTTTTCAATATGTTTCTGAGTTCCGCCAGTAGAATATATGGTTACATTTCTTTTGTGAAGCTCAGTAACAATCGGATCAATTCCATCTTTGTTATATACTGAAATAAGGGCGGATTTTATTTTAACTGAAGACATGATAATTTATATTAAAAATAGATGAATTGCAAAGGTAATAATATGAATAGCATTAAAAAGACTAATTACAAATCAAATTTTACTTGTAACTTCGCCGAAGGTATAATTTACTATTTTTTATGAGCGACTCTATAAAACACGAATGTGGAATAGCCTTGTTAAGGTTAAAAAAGCCCCTTCAATTTTATATTGAAAAATACGGAACGGCATTTTATGGGATTAACAAACTTCATTTATTAATGGAGAAACAACATAATAGAGGTCAAGATGGTGCTGGTGTGGCCAATATAAAATTAGATGTTGCTCCTGGGGAGAGATATATTTCCAGAACCAGATCAGCAAAAAAGTCTCCAATTCAAGATGTTTTTCAACAAATTAATAGTAGGTTTCTTCCGCTGGCAGAAAAGTCTCCTGAATTATTAAAAGATGCTCCATATTTAAAAAAGAATTATGGTTTCACGGGAGAGTTATTTTTAGGGCATTTAAGGTATGGCACTTATGGAAGAAATTCAATCGAAAGTTGTCATCCATTTTTAAGGCAAAACAACTGGATTACTAGAAATCTTGTTGTTGCTGGGAACTTCAACCTAACAAATGTGGATGAACTATTTGATGTTTTGGTTAGAGTTGGTCAACACCCTAAAGAAAAATCAGATACAGTAACTGTAATGGAAAAAATAGGTCATTTTTTAGATGTTGAAAATGACGAGATGTATAAAGAGCTGTCATCAGAAGGGCTTTCAAACGTTGAAAAATATGAAAGGATAGCGAAAAACATAAGTTTAGAGAAAATACTTAAGAAAGCATCTGAAGACTGGGATGGAGGATATGCAATGGCAGGTCTTTTAGGTCATGGAGATGCCTTTGTTTTAAGAGATCCATCAGGGATAAGGCCCGCATACTGGTATGAAGATGATGAAATTTGTGTCGTTACGTCAGAAAGGCCCGTTATTCAAACGGTATTTAATATATCGGCATCAAATATTAAAGAACTAACACCTGGTCATGCCTTAATTATTAAAAAAAGAGGGTCGTGCTCAGAGATATTAATTAATAAACCTAAAAACAAAAAAGCGTGTTCTTTTGAAAGAATATATTTTTCTCGGGGGTCTGATACTGAGATATATAAAGAAAGAAAATCTTTAGGAAGAAAGTTGGTAAATCAAATTTTAGAATCAATAAATCATGATTTAGACAACAGTGTTTTTTCTTTTATTCCAAATACGGCAGAGGTTTCTTTTTATGGCCTTGTAGAGGGGTTACATGACCATGTTAATGCTTTGAAAAAAGAGAAGATCCTTAACTTAGGAAATGATATAACAGAGGAAAAGCTGAATAAAATTATTCTGAAAAAACCCAGAATAGAGAAAATAGCAATTAAAGATGCTAAGCTTAGAACGTTTATTACTCAAGATGACTCAAGAGATGATCTTGTTGCACATGTTTATGATATTACCTATGGTGCTGTTGAGTCAAATAAGGATAACCTAATTGTTGTAGATGATAGTATTGTAAGAGGAACAACACTAAAACAAAGTATTTTAAAAATATTAGATAGGCTGTCTCCCAAAAATATTATTGTTGTCTCTTCTGCGCCACAAATTCGCTATCCAGATTGTTATGGTATAGATATGGCTAAGCTTGGAGATTTTGTTGCTTTTGAAGCTGCTATTTCTCTTTTAAAAGAAACGGGACAAGAACATGTGATAGAGGGTGTCTATCAAAAGTGTTTAAAACAAGCAAATCTTCCAAAAGAAGAAGTTGTTAATTACGTAAAAGAAATATACAAACCATTTACTCCTGAGAAAATATCTGAGAAAATATCTGCTTTACTTAAACCAAAAGAAGTAAGGGCTGATGTTGAAATAATTTATCAAAATATAGAAAACCTTCATGCTGCTTGTCCAAATAATACTGGTGACTGGTATTTTACAGGAAACTATCCAACACCTGGAGGAAATAAAGTGGTTAATCAGGCATTTATTAATTGGAAAGAAAATAAACAAACAAGAGCATATTAAATCATGGAAACTTATTACAATCCTGAAGACCTTAAAAAATTCTCTGAAGTAGGAGAGTTTCAAAAAGAATTATCTGATAAATTTTTTGAATATTATGGATCGGTATTTAAAGATAGTGCTTTAAGTGAAAGAGAAAAATCCATAATTGCTTTAGCTGTTGCTCATGCAATTCAATGTCCATATTGTATTGATGCATATACAACAGACAGTTTAGAAAAAGGATACACTGAGGAGCAAATGATGGAAGCCGTTCATGTTTCTTCAGCTATTAGAGGCGGAGCATCACTTGTTCATGGTGTTCAAATGATGAATAAAGCAAAAAAACTAATGATGTAGTTTTGAACTTATTCACTTTTTTTTAATCATAACTTTTCTTTTTTAAATTAAGTTCATATTTAATATATATTTAAATTCGTTTTCATAGTATAGATATGAGTTATATAGCGGTATTTTGTGGAGGGTTTTCATCAGAGTTTGATGTTTCTATTAAAAGTGGCAAAACGATTTTAAATAATATACCAGAGCCTTATAAAGGAATTCTAGTGATTGTTAAAAAGGGCATATGGGAGGCTCAAATTAAAGGAAAAACGTATCCTTTTAGTAAGGAAGATTGCTCTATATCTTTAGAAAATAAAAGAATTAATATTGTTGCAGGAATCGTTTATGTTCACGGTGACCCGGGAGAAAATGGAAAAATACAAGCGCTATTAGACCTTAATCAGGTTCCTTATATTAACTCTGGCCCCTTAGCTTCAGCCCTTTCATTTGATAAGTGGTTTTGCAATGAGTTTTTAAGAGGTTTTGATATTCCTGTTGCACAGGCAATACTTTTAAAAAAACAAGATAAATACACTTCAGAAGAGATAGTAGATAAATTAAATATTCCTCTTTTTGTTAAACCTTGTGATTCAGGTTCAAGTTATGGTATTTCTAAAGTTAAAACAAGCGATGAATTAAA
>MDSW01014942.1_pt1 | contig 11560 bp, 9 predicted proteins | sample 811171 | NCBI WGS metagenome assembly MDSW01 (sample SAMN05326641, study PRJNA326480) | marine metagenome | isolation source: seawater | place: Atlantic Ocean: North West | collected 2012
ACCGTAAACGTTCATGTACCTCAGTCCGACGTAACTCAATCCATAACGATCGTAATAGGCCCGGCACATCGCCTCACCCGCAATCTTAGTCGCTCCATAAAAATTCTTATTATTGAAGGGATGTTCTTCAGTCATGGGAACTTCGGATGCATCCCCGTAAACCGAGGCGGATGATGAATACACCAAGCGTTTGACATTGTTTTTAACGCAGGCCTCCAAAACGTTGAAAGTACCCTCGATATTGACGTGAAAAGCTGTGCGAGGATAATCTTTGCAGTGCAAAAGCCACATGGCAGCAAGGTGAATGACGGCATTGCATCCCTGCATCGCATCGTTTAAAATATCGGTCTCCCGAATGTCTCCTCCGTTGGGATAAAGTTCGCAACGCGGGTCTTTCAAGCTTTCCTCGAGATTGCCTGATTTACCGCGAGCAAAATTGTCGTATACAACGACTTTGCCGACATTAGTTTTGAGTAATTCGGAGACAACGAAGCTGCCGATAAAGCCAGCGCCACCAATTACAAGAATTTTTGAATCATTAATTTCAATCATCTTATTTTATTAACTTTTATCTACAGGGACTATTTACATTCCTCAATGATCGCTCTCAAAACCCTATCCTGATCGCTCTCCTTCAAGTAGGGACTCATTGGCAAGCTAAGGCAGTTGTTGGCAATCCTCTCAGAGACGGGGAAATCGCCCACTCCATACCCTAGTTCAGCAAAAACAGGTTGCAGATGCAACGGCACCGAGTAGTAGGAAACAGAAGGTATATCTTGCTCCTTCAAATGGTTTTGAATATCAGCCCTTCGCTCGCTTAGAATCGTATATTGAGCATACACAGAACTGTTTTCGTCAGGTATTTCAGGGGCTTGGATTTCAGATAATCCGGCTAGGGAAAAAGAGTATCTGCTTCCTATTTTCTCTCGCTGAACGACTTCATCTGGAAAAACCTCGAAAATAGCAAGCAGGATGGCAGCCTGCAAGGTGTCCATTCGACCATTGAGCCCGAGAATGGGATGATGATGCTTACGCTCCTGTCCATGCACTCGGATCCACCGGAACTTCTCAGCCAACTCATCGTCATTCGTAAAAAGAGCCCCAGCGTCCCCATAACAACCCAGCGGCTTCGAGGGGAAGAAAGAGGTACTTCCGATCGTCGATAGGTTGCAAGATTTCTTTCCTTTATAAGTGGCACCAAAACTCTGAGCTGCGTCTTCAAGAACCGGAAGAGAATGCTTTTCGGCTATTGAATTGATTACGTCCATATTTGGAACCTGCCCATAGATTGAAACAGGCATGATTGCTTTGGTCCTTTCGGTAATTGCAGGCTCCAATAGATTCTCGTCCATATTCATGGAGTCCGGACGGATGTCTACGAAAACAGGTTTCGCACCAAGAAGGGCGATGACTTCGGCTGAGGATATCCAAGTGTAAGGAACCGTTATGACCTCGTCCCCAGGGCCAACACCCAAAGCCATAAGCGCGACGAGTAAAGAATCCGTTCCGCTTGATACAGTGACACAATGACTAGAACCGGTATACTCGGCGAGCTTCTGCTCCAGTTCCCGAACCTCTGGGCCCAAGATGAACTGTCCATGTTCCATGACCGTTTGGACACGAGCTTCAATCTGGTTCTTCAGGAGCTTATGGCGAGATTTGAGATCGATGAATTGCATAAGAAAACTAGTTTGGCTTAACTAATGGGAATGGGGATGTGGAGATACTTCTCATCAGTCACTGTTTCAAAGAGTCGTAAGTGAGTGTACCGGTTGAAAGCTCTGGTGGAAGGGCCGATTCTTCATCAAGATCCAAGCATCGAACCGAATCTCCCGTCCTTTCGTAGTTGTAATTCGATTCAGGGCAGGTTGCTTGGTTATTTTCACCAAAATTCAACCGGTGACCATGCCTACTCATATGACCAATCAACTTACCTGGCGTCCCCAAGACCAAACCGTAATCGCAAACGTCTTTGGTCACCACCGCACCCGCCCCGATGAAGCAATACCGACCCAAGGTCACACCACACACTATGGTGGCATTTGCTCCGATGGTAGCCCCTCGGCGGATTAAGGTTTTCTCATACAAACTCCTCCTGCTCACTTGAGATCGTGGGTTGGTCACATTGGTAAGTACGCAGGAAGGTCCAAGGAATGCCTCGTCCTCAACGGTTACCCCTCCGTAAATCGCAACGTTGTTTTGTACCTTAACCCCATTTCCCAAAGTTGCATTGTCAGCCACCAAAACATTTTGCCCGAGAGAACATTTTTCACCTATCAGTGCTCCCGAGCACACATGGGAAAAATGCCATATGCTGGTCCCCGAACCAATACTTGCGCCTTCGTCAATGACGGCGGATGGATGAATTTTCACAGAAATTGACATACTTTAGGACTCGAGGGCTTGCTCTCAATGAAAACCATCAACCTTTTGGAAGAAAAACTCACAGTGTTATAGGCACTCCGTTTTGGTTAATGCTGGATTGACAACCATGAAGAACTTTCAAGACGTCTATACCCGACTGAGAGTCCGTTAACGGTCTGTTCCTGCTCGCTACGCTATCAACGAAATGGAGACATTCCTCACGAAGTGGTTCTGCATCAGGATACTCTACGAGCTGTGCATCTTCCTTTCTGAGAATCGGCATATCTCCCTCAAATTCGACTGTTTGCGGATACAGAACCAACTTTTCCCCGTACGGAGCTACATCGTTGAAGATTGCCATCTTATTATCGCCTATTACCACAAGACGTTGCTCCTTGAAAGGGTGCAACCAGCTCACGAATATATGAGCTCTTGAATCATTCGGAAAGAGAAGATTGGAAACTGTGACGTCTGCCAAGCCTTCGGTAAGATAAGATCCACCGGTTGCCGAAATCTCTTGGGGGAAGTCCCCTATCAAACGAAGGATCACAGCAACGTCATGTGGAGCAAAGCTCCAAAGGGCATTTTCTTCAGTCCGGACCTTCCCAAAGTTAAGACGGTTGGAATAAACATAGTTAATCTTACCCAATTCTCCGGAATCTATAAGCTGTCTTAACTTGAGTACTGCCGGGTGATATTCCAACAAATGCCCTACCATCAGAACCCGGTCATTACCATCAGCCACGGCCTTCATTTTTTCTGCATCCTCCAAGGTAAGCGCCATCGGCTTTTCCACAAACACGTCTTTTCCCGCCTCCATGGCCCGAACCGCCAGGTCCGCATGGGTCTCTGCAGGTGTTGCCAGAGCAAGAGCCTTGATCGAAGGGTCTTCTAGGACCTCATCGAAACTAGAAGAAACGGCTACTCCAGGCGCTATCGCGCGGGCGTTGGCTTGTCCCGCCTCAGTCGCATCCACAACCTGGGAAAGAACCCCAATGGCATTAAAATTACGGCAAAGATTTTTGCCCCAGTAACCACAACCAACAAGAGCTATTTTCGGTAAATCCCTCATAACTGCACATCTTTTAACCATTCGCGATTATCCATGTACCATTTGACTGATTTTTCGAGACCCTCATCCAGAGAAACCTGGGGTTTCCAACCTAGCAACCTATCCGCTTTCCCTATATCGGCCCAAGTCTCCTTAATATCTGCAATGTGAAAGGGCTTGTGATCTATCTTGGCTTTTTTGCCAAGTATGGATTCAAGCTTCTCGACGATTGTATTAAGGGAAACGGGGTTACGCCCCCCGCCCAAGTTAATAATTTCGTATCCCACTTCCCTTACTGCCTCCACGCTGCCATGAGCAATATCATCAACGTAAGTAAAATCTCGGGACTGCGAACCATCTCCAAACATTTCAATGGGAATACCCTCATCAATCCATTTGATGAAGCGGAAAATGCTCATGTCAGGCCGACCTGCCGGACCGAATACAGTGAAATACCGGAGTACGGAAATATCCAGGCCATAGAGCTTGTGATAACTATAGGCCAATAGTTCGGCAGCCTTCTTGGAAGCGGCATAGGGCGAAAGAGGTTCGTTTACGGCCAAGCCCTCGTCAAAGGGCATATTTTGACCTGCGTAAAGAGAGGAAGTCGAGGCCAAGGCTAGCTTTCGGCATCCGAATGAGCGCATGCATTCAAGCAGGTTTAAAGTCCCTTTGGAATTAGTGGCCAGATAAACATGAGGATTTTCCATGCTGTAGCGGACTCCGGCTCGGGCAGCAAGGTTGAGAACTGCATCAAAACCACCCATATCTTCGAATAATTTTCTCAAGACCTCATGGTTTTCAATGTCAAGTTTTCGAAAGCTGAAATTGTTTGCGTTCGAACTTTCGAGTAATTGGCCCAAACGCCATTCCTTGAGCCGGACGTCATAGTAATCGTTCATATTATCAACACCAGTAACTTGATGGCCTTGATCCAGTAGGACTCTGCATACATTGCTGGCAATGAAACCTGCGACCCCTGTAACAAGAAATTTCTTACTCATGCTTGAAAATAGTTTTTCGGCTTATGTTTAATGCAATTCCTCGTGTCAACAATCGGACAGGCATAACCACTAAAATCAAAGTCCTTATACTCTGCATGATCTGTCGAGAGCAAGATGAGGTCATAAGTGTCATCTATAGCTACCGATTGCTTCCCCGCAAAATGGGCATGCTCACGAGTTTCCGGGATTACCGGCACGTATGAATCATGATAATCGACCGAAGCCCCCTTTGCAGTTAATTTCTCCATAAGAGCAAAACTGGGAGACTCCCTACAGTCGTCAACGTCTCTCTTGTAGGCTAATCCCAATATCAAAATCTTTGATCCTTTCAATGCCCTGCCCTGTTCGTTGAGCGCGTCTGCTACCCTAGAAACAACATAATCTGGCATTGCGGTGTTAATCTCGCCAGCAAGTTCAATGAACCGGGTATGCTTGCCGAACTCTCTGGCTTTCCAGGTGAGATAGAATGGATCGATGGGAATGCAATGTCCACCCAAACCCGGGCCTGGCCGAAAAGCCATAAACCCAAAAGGCTTTGTTGCTGCGGCATCGATGACTTCATGAACGTCAATTCCCATGGCATCATATACTACCTTAAGTTCGTTTACCAAGGCGATGTTGACACTTCGAAAGATATTTTCCAAAAGCTTGGTCGCTTCGGCCGCCCTGCAGGAAGAAACCAGGTGAACACGATCCAAGGCTTGTCCATATAGATTTTCAGCGAGTTCGGAACACTTAGCTGTATAGCCCCCGACAACCTTGGGGATGGTCTTGACGCTTGCATTCTGCCTGCCCGGATCTTCCCGTTCAGGAGAATAAGCTAGGTGAAAATCAACCCCCGCCTTCATACCCGAGCCTTCTTCCAAAGCCTTTCGAAGTTCATCTTCGGTCGTTCCGGGATAAGTGGTTGATTCCAAAGTAACCAATACACCCTTGGCTAAATGAGGAGCGAGAGAACGGGCTGTATCGAGCACAAAGGAAAGATCAGGTTCCCGATGGTCGTCAAGGGGTGTAGGTACGCAAATTAGAATAGCCTGAACCTCAGACATCCGAGAAGGTTCGGTAGTTGCCTCGAACCTCCCCGCCTCTACCTGCTCTGCTATACTCTCGGAAGAAAAGTGCTTAAGATAGGATCTTCCTGAATTAACGGCTTCGACTTTTTCAGGATCAAGGTCAAGACCAAGAACAGAAACCCCAGAACGTGCGAACTGCAAGGACAAGGGAAGACCTACGTAACCAAGGCCGACCACTGAAATTTTGGAGAATTGATTAGACATAACAAATTATATTCAAGTTATAAACTTTGATACTTCTTGAGAAACTGGCGAAAGAAGATTAGAAAAACGCCGACCAAAAAACCGCAAATACAACCGATGGCAATCATCAATCTAGGCTTGGGCTTTAACCTTACCTCAGGAACGACGGCAGGATCAATGACCTCCAAGGCAAAATACTCGTTGACCTTCGCTAGCATGGCTTTCTGCTCCTCTGACTCGAGCAGATTATAAAGAACGTCCTTACGGTTCTTAAGGGAAGTTTCAGCCAACTCCTCCTGGAGATATCCAACTCTCTTTTGCGAGTCCTGAATAGCTTGAGCCCTAAGACGCTCATTGAGTTGCTTGACCAAATCATTTGCCCAAATTGCAGCAACTTCGGGGTCATGCCAAGAAACTGAAAGCGTGATAAGCCCCGTCTGCTTGTCCTCGTCAATGGAAATTGCACTTCGAAGAGAGGAATAACCACTATCAACGCTAGGCTCTTCCTGACCGGGCCCGAGCATCCATTCATTTCTTTCCTTATCCCATTGTTTGTCAAAGATTTGTGGTAAAACATTTCTGTTTTCAATATGATATTTTAAAAACTTTCTCGACTGAAGCGTGGCCATAACGCGCTCCATGTTGGAACTCCCTGGAATATTTATGCCTGCCAAGGCAACCAAGCCTCCGAACTGATTCATGGAAGAAGGAATGCCCTGATTTTCATCCTTGACCGGAACGAGTAAAACTTCGGCCTTGAAAACATCGGGGCTCATGAGGGCGAGAACGAAGGCAAGAATTGCGCAAAACAGAACAGACCCGATAATTAATTTCCATGACCTGTGAAGTATCCGTATCAAGTCGAAAAGATCGATCTCATCATCACTATCCGAATCTTTCGATTCGGAAGTTACCAATTTTTTTTCTATCTTTTTTTGAGTCATTTTTTAAGCTACCGCCCTTGGCCGCTTGCCGGAGGCAAAGCCAATCGTTCCAAGCAAATCACCTGTTTTGTTACTATTCAGAATTTCTCTTCGACAAGCGATCGCTCTTTCCCACGATCATCTTGACCCACGGCAGTAATCGAGTCATCTGCCGATGCCATCCCGATAAAATCTCTTCTCGACGAACACCGCGCTCTTTGGACACATCATCACCCTCATCATCAAGAAGCTTACGTAGGTTTTCCAACCGGAAAACCCCCTTTTCCATGTGTGGTTCCGCCTGCTCCTTCAGAAACCCAGACACAAGTTTACGCAACCTGATTTCAGCCACGAATCGCTCCTTGCGATCTCCTCCTGCGTAAACAGAAGAAACGGCTCCAAGTTGACGCAGGGAGCGAAGCCCCTGACTAGCCGAACCCTTGCTTATGGAAAGCAAATTCATTACCTCATCCATAGCCAAAGGGTGGTCCCGGCAAAAAAGAAGCCCGTAGATCTGCCCAAGGGATTTGGGCAGTCCGACGGATTGTACCGCGTTAAGAAAAAGGTCAACTACAGCGACTTCCCACTCAGCCAATTCTTCCGATGCGGAATCATGCTTTCGAGAAGGTATGGAATAAGGCGTCACTCGCAAAATAATAACAGATCGGTCAGTTTGTTCAAGTTTTTTTGAACAAACTGACCTTAAGGCTTTTGACCTTCGAAAGGTCTGGGCAATCAGAAGGAATTGACCGCGGCGGCGGCAACCGCCAATTGGTAAACGACTTGGGTACCGGAAGTGAGAGTCTCCAACCATCGGCCCTTTTCCAAGTTAATGGGAACGACAATGACGTCCCCAGCCTGAAGCATACCAAAATTCTTTCCCGTCTTGAACCAACCCGAATTGCCCTTGGTCAAAACGGAGCCATTAGCCTTGACTGCAAAAACACGGCTTTCATCCGCATTTGCGGTAAACCCTCCGCTTCTTTGGATATAATCCTTGATATCCAATTTACTAGTAAAGAGGTGTGAGGTCGCGAACTGGACCTCACCTACGACACTCACCTCAAAGGGAACGCTTGGAATAAACAATCGATCCCCGTTCCTGACAACGATAGAACTATCGTTTTCTTTCGCCACCTGTTCATTCAAGTCAATAACGAGCCTCCCTGTGGATTTGGAATTCCTTAATCTTGCAAGCAAACCGTCTGCAACAGACTTAGCCTTCGCAGCCGTTCCTTCGGAACCAGCGGCAAGCGAGACATTTGCCAAATCAGTTTCCAGTTGAGTGATCAGTCTTTTCTTCTGGTCGTCCTCCCGCTTCATAAGATTTGCTCGTGTAAAAACAGCGCCCTCAGGGAAAGCCTCCTTGGTAAACCCTCCGGCTCGTTGAAAGACACTCTTCAACGTCTCGTTCTTTTGAAAGGTATAAGCTCCCGGAAACTGAACTTCTCCCAAAATTTCTATGGTATTCTCTTCGCTCCAAGATGGTATCGGCTTAATAGAAAGCACGTCCTTTGGTCTAAGTTTTTCGAAGAGGGTATCCTTAGCAAGAAGGGATCTCAAATTAGCATGACTTATAGTCGCAGTAGGGTTCGATGAGTTAAAGTCGACGTTTTGCCTGGAAAGCTCGGCCGATGCGGTGTAAGCCGAACCAGTCATACCACCGCCTGCAACAATAAGATCTCCGACAGTCATGTCAGGAGTATAAGGATATTCACCGGGGAAATGAACCATCCCAAGAATCCGAACACTCGGTAAACCCAGGCCGGGCTTGCCTTCGTACCTCAATTCATCAATCAAAGGCCTGATTGCACGCTCCCTCTTGAATGCATCGGTTCGGGACAAAACGATTAATCCGTCTCTGGGCTCCAAGACCAAATCTTCCTTCGAACCAGGGCTTGCAAGAATTGCGTTCGGAGAGAAGCTTAGATATGAGACCTTACCCGTCAAGCTCTGCCTTCTGACCAATGCATAATTGAGATCACTTTCCTTCGTGAAATAGGAAATGGATTTCAAGATTCCGGAAACGCGGACTCCCTCGCTCCACTCGTATAAGCCCGAATGCTCGACCTCACCCTCAACTAAAATTGCCACCCGATTGCTTTCGCTAACCTCTCTGATTTTCAGGCGATCTCCATTTCTTAATCGAAACCCAGCATCCGAAGCAAAATCAAGCGTTTTGAATTGTACGGAATCAAGAGTGTCGGCTGACCTCTCCAAGGTTATAGTTGATGACATCGCGCGATCTGAGAATCCCCCGGCCAGCGCAATGGCTTCCGATAGAGTCGAATTGGAAGAGATCTCGTAAATGGCCGGACGCAGAATCTTCCCGTCGATCCAAACCCGATTGTCAACCGTCGGTAAGAATATGACGTCACCAGCCTCCAAACTGACTTCGGATCGTTCACCCTTAAGCAAAAGATCATAGAGATCGAATACCGCATCCTCCGAACCACTTCGTTTCAACGCCAAAGATCTCAGAGAAGCTATTTCGCTAACTCCCCCACAATCAAGAAGCAGGCTGAAAAGAGAACTTCCAGCCGTTACCAGGCGTTGCCCTGGCTTTTTAAATTCTCCCGCTAAAAAAACCTTAATTTGTCGCAATCCGGCCAAGGAAATGGACACTCGAACACCATCGCCTAATTGCTCGCCTACCTTTTCCTTGATCAAAGCCTTCAGAGCTTGAAAGGAATTTCCCTTTTCGAGTACGTTCAAAGGCCCGATGCCCGGAAATTGCAGTATTCCGTTTCGGTCGATCACGACGGAATATTGCGCATCTTTTTGACCATATAACTGGATTTCCAAATAATCTCCCGGGCCAACCTCATAATCAGAGGGAATGGAAGTTATTTGCGAAGCTGAATCTCTGTATGCGTATCCATTGCTTGATAATGAAGGGTTACTGAAGGCCTTGTATCCAAAGGGCTTAAGCTCATCATCTTGCTTTGAATCAATCTTCGAGAGCTCTTCACTCATCACAAAGATTTGAAGTTCCTGAATTTCCCGCATGACCTTTTCCAAATCATACTTCCTGTCCACGAGAGCGTTATGTCTTTCAGTGCTGATTAAATCAGTGCCGACTTCTGAATCAACAAGCTCACGATCATTTGCGAGGAGATCTTCCTGGACCATTTCCTCAAGCTCCGAGAGCAGTTTCAGCTTGATATTTCTGTCATTTTCCAAATCGCCTAGCACTGACTCGGCGGCCATCCCATTTTTATTGTTTTTTTCGAGGATGGATTCGCCCTCGCTAGACTTTCCTTGAATTGAATTCGTTCTATTCCGGGCAATTCCATTGAATCTCTGGTATTCCTGGGCGACCAGACTGCGTTGATTTGCAGGCAATCGGTTGAGGGTATTAAGAAGGTTGGGTGAGATTTGCTGAGAGAAACTGGTGGAGAAACCCACAGCAACCAGAATGAGGGTAAAGAGAATATTTTTCATATCTTAAGCTAAAAAATTCGTGTAAGGGAAAGATAAGCGGTCAAACCTTCGTTTTTGGACGAAGAAGCGCTGGATTTCAAGCTTTCCCAACCCAAGGACGTTTTAAATTCTACGTTACGGTTAGCGTAAAGGAGAGAATTATAAACTTCAATCGAGAAAAGATCGGTCGCAGAACCATTTGAAACGGAACTCACACCCTGTCCGTCTTCATTAAGATCCCCGGATCTAAGAGTTCCACCCCAACCCATACCTTGATCATTTAAGAAAATTGCTCCAAAACTTAAAATTTGAGAATCTTGGTCTGCCCAGTGCCCGATTGGACGACCACGGTAACGATATCCGTCTTGATAGATATGATGCCCGTATGTAACGTTTCGGGAATTGGGGTAATCCGTCCACCAAGTGGAAGTCAAGTCGGCATACTCGACAAACATTCTAAGGGTGGAATTTTCAAATGTCGCCCAAGTTTCGATCCCGTATTGAAAAAACAGAGCATTAGGCAAAAACTTGTCTTCGTCTTCCCCGGAAATTTGCCCATACAAAGCCATTGGGAGATGATAGGGACGCCACCGAAAATCCAATCCCGCCAATTGGTTTCCGGGTTCTTGGTTGGAATTCCATTCATTGTCCTGACTGAGAAATGCATCGATCCATGTTTTCAGTCCCTGAGCCCTCCCCGCCCCTCCCAACTGCATCATTCTGAACATCCCTATTTCCAATCCATCTACCGGTTCAGGCGCAAATTCTACACGAATTCCCCATAGAAAAGGATTCGAAACATGCCTTTCTTTCTCCAATCGGCCAATAAAGCTATGAAAGGTCCATGGCCCGATCCAGGAAAGCCATTTCGATTCGAATGGGTCAGGTACTCGCCGGTCCAATGAGAAGGCAGGAATGGGACGGGCATTGGTCGACATAATCAGGCTGCCATCCCAACCCGGCCCCCACCAGCGGTCGACTTTCCCAATGCTTCCCGACCAATTGCCTAAGCGCATCGCGAGATACGAACCGTCCAATGCCAAACCCTCGTCCTTTCTTCCCTTCCAATCGGATTCGACTCCATTAAGGGTGGACAAGGACAAGCGGGCGGCAAAACGATCGTTCATCCATGAAGCACCGAGGCTCGAATGGAAATTGGCTCTCGGTTCACTACCAAAGGAGCGAACGGTAACGCGATTATCCGAAAGCCCGAGCTTGGCCCGCAAAGGTGAAAAACCGCCCCTGCTTTCGCGCTCAAGTGTGGAGCCAAGCAAATCGTGTCCCCACTCGACTTCCCGCCCGTCCTGACTCATCCCGCCAAGAGAAAGCGGCCATGTTCCTGTCGTTGTGGAAAGATACCCTGCATCTTGCAGCAGCCTTATTTCGTGGCGAAGAAAAGGATTGTCCGGAGCAAGAAAGGGCTCCGCGCACAAACCTAGTCCAAGAAACAGGAATGGGACAGACAGGAGGTTGGAAAGTATGTCTTTGTGCATTCGATTTACCAGTATCCCCAATCCAATGGAACGGCAATATCAAAGG